>Ga0335071_10000563_pt1 | contig 40768 bp, 30 predicted proteins | sample Lox_Sample_15_FD_206724 | JGI IMG/M metagenome (GOLD analysis project Ga0335071, IMG submission 206724) | Soil microbial communities from Loxahatchee National Wildlife Refuge, Florida, United States - Lox_Sample_1.5 | ecosystem: Environmental > Terrestrial > Soil > Wetlands | place: USA... | reverse complement strand
GATTCGCGAGACCGCGTGCGAATCCGGCTACGTCTTTGGCCAACATCGGCAACCGATGATCCGCCTTCATCCCCGTCGAACTCGGCGTGCTCTCGATCACGTACAGGCGGTTCATGTTGCCGTCGGGGTTGCGGCGGGCGGCGAAGTCCCGGATGTAGCGCGTAGAACCGGGGAATCCGGCGTAGAGGAAATCGGCGTCGAGCGAGACGATCACGTCCGCCTTCGACAGGTCGTAGCGCGTCTCGACCACTTCGCCGAAAGCCATCTTCGCGCCTTCATAGACGTTGTCGCGGTTGATCGGTTCCCAGACATGCCACTTGGCCTGCGGGTTCGCAGCGAGATAGCTCTTGATCTGGCTCGCCAAGGTTGGCGACGTGACACCCTGCGTCAGGATGCGAACGCCTGCTCCGGCAATGCCTTTCTGCACGGCGATCGGGCCTTTGACGGCGGCCATGAAGGCGTCCCACGAGCGGATGTCGCCGAGGTAAGTGATGTTCTGTGCGCGGTCGGGATCGTAGAGATCGAGTAGCGACGCCTGCGCGTAGATATCCGTGCCGCCGAAACTCGCCGGATGCTGCGGATTACCTTCAATCTTGGTCGGACGGAATTCGTGGCTCTCAACCAGCACGGGCGAAGCGTATCCGCCGAGCGTGAAGGCGGTCGCGTAGTACTGCGGCTTCCCCGGAACCAGATTCTCCGGCTGCTTGACGTAGGGAACGATTTCCTGCCGCGGCATGCGCGTGCAGCCGGACAAACCGGCCAGCGCCAGGGATGCCCCCATGGTCTTGAGGAATCCGCGGCGCGAGAACGTATCGAGCCACTCGGACGCGCCCTTGGGGAACTCGCGGTGCAGCATCTCCTTGAATTCCTCGCTGCCGGCGAGTTCTTCCAGGCTGCGCCAGTACTCGGGGCCGGTGGTCTGTTCGATCTGTGCTTTCACGGCATTGAGATCGAGCTGCTTCTTCGTTCCGGGACAAACGTCCGGTCCGGCCGCTTTTGTCGTCTTCTCGTTCATGTTCCTCGTCAGCAAATTCCCCGTCGCCCTACCTGTGACACGTGTTGCAACTTGTGATGTCCGCCACCGAGCGCACCTTGTACAGCGACTTCAACACATTGCCCAACTCGATCTGGTCGGTGTAGGCCTTGCCATCGAAATCGACTTCATTCTTCTGCGGCACCAGCGTGGGCGCCTCATAACGCATGTTGAACACCTGTTCGCGCGGGCGCAGATACTTTTCCGGCGCGCGGTGACAATCCAGGCAGAATTCCATCTGCAACGACGCGTACTGGTAGGTCAGCGGCATCTTGTCGATCGGACCGTGACAGGTGTCGCAACCGACGCCCTTATTAATGTGAATGCTGTGATTGAAATAAACGAAGTCAGGAAGTTGATTGACGCGCGTCCACTCGATCGACTGCCCCGTGCGGAAACTCGACCTCACCGGCTCGAGATATGCCGCGTTCGTCCAGATCTGCGCGTGGCAATTCATGCATGTCTTGGTCGGAGGTATCCCGGCAAAGGCCGCTTCCTCGACCGAGGTATGGCAGTAACGGCAATCGATTCCCAGGCCCGTCACGTGATGCTGATGACTGAACGGCACCGGCTGTGGCTTCCTTACGCCCGCCATCGTTATGTAAGGCGAACGCTGGAACGTAAAGAGAAGCCAGCCCAGCGCGCCGGCCACCAAGACAACAACAAACAGTGATCCGCGGGCGATGGCGTTGCTGCTGCGTGGAAAGATCTGCATCGAATGTTCTTGGGTTCCGCTTGCCGCGCCAGACACCCCGTACCGGCGCGCCGTGCCCTGCATGAGTCACACTCTCGTGTGACGGTTGTTACTGAAACCGGTGATTATAACAGTAGCCTTGCGTTGTGGAATACCTGGATTGATGGATTTCTTTCTTCCCGCTTCACATTCTCAATTCGGGAAGGCAAAATCACGGATACCGCTGTCTTCTTCAACAGCGAACCACCAACCGCGGACCAAATTGAAACGCCACCCCTAAATTCATCGCAGGTTCATGACCAACAGTTTTGGCTCGGTCATCTCCTGGATCGCATCCCGCAGCCCTTCGCGCCCCAGTCCCGAATCCTTCACGCCGCCGTAAGGCATGTGTTCGATGCGAAATGTTGGCACATCGCCGGCAATCAGGCCACCGACTTCCAGTTCCTCATAGGCATGGAAAATGAGCTTCGCATCGCTGGTGAAGACGCCCGCCTGCAATCCGTACGGAGAGTTGTTGGCCTCTTTCAACGCAGACTCAAAATCGGTGTAGGGCTCGACCGTCACCACTGGCGCGAAAATCTCCTGACAGTTCACGCGCATATCAGGCCGCGTGCCTGTCAGTACGGTCGGCTCCAGAATGGAACCTCTGCGCTTCCCGCCACAAAGCAGCCGCGCCCCGCCCCGGACTGCTTCCTGCACCCAATCCGCGGCACGAATCGCATCGCTCTCGCGAATCAACGGCCCAACATCGGTCGATTCTTCGAGGGGATCACCCGTCCTCAACTGGCTGACTGCCGCCAGCAGCATGTCTGTGAATTTGCCGTACACGGAATGTTCCACCAGGATGCGCTGAACGGATATGCACGACTGACCCGCATACGAAAACCCGCCACTAGCGCAGCGGTCTGCGGCGTATTGCAGATCGCAGTCGCGGTGCACGATCACAGCCGAGTTTCCGCCCAATTCGAGCGCCACCTTCTTCTTCCCGGCTTTGTTCTTGATCTCCCACCCCACCGCGGCACTGCCGGTGAAGCTGATGAGCCGGATGCGCTCGTCGGTCACCAGCAATTCGGAATCATCGTTGGAAAGCAGCAGGACGTTGAGTCCGCCATCGGGCCAGCCCGCCTGCTGTACGACTTCGGCCAGCAACAGAGCGCTGAGCGGAGTCTGGGGCGCGGGTTTGAGCACCATGGAACAGCCGGCCGCCATGGCAGGAGCAACTTTGTGCGCGACAAGATTCAACGGGAAATTAAACGGGGAAATGCCGACGATCGGCCCCAGCGGAAAGCGCCGCACGATGCCCCAGCGTCCGGCCGTGGATTGTTGCCAGTCGAGCGGCAGATACTCGCCGTAGCCTCGGACGGCTTCTTCCGCGCCGATATTAAAAGTCAGGATGGCGCGGTCAACTTCCAGGCGCGCTGTCTTGATCGGCTTGCCCGCTTCCTGGGCCAGCGTGCGAACAAATTCTTCCTTGCGCTCCTGGATTCCGCTCGCGATATAGCGGAGAACGCGCTGCCGCTCGAAGGCAGGCAGGCGGCGGGTCGTGCCGAAGGCCTTGACAGCGGCGGCAATGGCGGCATCGGCATGCTCGCGCCGCCCTTGAACAACCCGTCCGATTAATGCGCCGTCGTAAGGCGCACGGACATCGACGACGTCGCCGTCTTCCAGCCATTTGCCGTCCAGGAAAAACCCATGGGTCGCGACTGGCGCCGCGGTCAGTTCCGCCATTCCTCACCCCCGGTGTCTTTGTTGATTATAGAACTACGTTGGGTGGTCAGTGGTTCGTGCTTTCCTGAGTGCCGATCGCCGACCACCAGCCACCAAGCACGAATCACGCCGGGACAGTACTACGCGAAATCACTTTCCTTGTTGGGGTTTGAACTGCTCGTCCACCTCAACCTGATACCCGGCGACCAGGCGGTTCGTCTCGTTCGCCATCCCGACGACCGACATCAGTTCCTTGAACTGCGCGTCAGTCATACCTTTCTTGCGGGCGGAGGCGGTGTGCGACGCAATGCAGTACTCGCATCCGTTGCTCACCGAGACGGCGACATAAATCATTTCCTTGGTCACCGGATCGAGCGCGCCCGGAGCCATGATCTCCTTGATGTCATTCCAGGTACGCTTGAGCAGGACAGGATCGTGCGCGATGGCTTTCCAGAAATTGTTGATCCAGTCCGTCTTGCGCGTGGCCATGATGTCGTCGTAAACAGCGCGGACTTCGGGGCTGGCGTCTTTGTATTCGATGAGACCGAAAAGGGACATGAACAACCTCCCGTCATTGGTGACAAGTGGTTAGTGATTGGTGGTTAGTGATTGGTGATTAGTGTTTCAGCGACGTAAAACAAATCTCGAACTACCAATCACCCACCACTCTTTACGACACCCAGTCTAGAACCTTGTAGTACGCCCCCGCGAACGGCAGGAACCACGGCCGGCCGTTGTAGAGTCCGAGGGGAGCACCCGGAAACGGAATTTCAGTGAACGGATTGTCCGTCTTTCCTGTCGCAATCCATTCCGCCATCTTCTCTCCCTGCCACGTCGCCATGGCGACGCCATGTCCGGCGTATCCGACGGCGTAGTAGACGCCGTCCATCGTTCCGGCGTGCGGCATGATATCGAAACAGAAATCGAGGGTGCCGCCCCATACGTAGTCGACCTTGACGTCGCGCAACTGCGGATAGACCTCAAGCATCCCCTGCCGCAGGATCTCAGCGCTGCGCCGGATCGTCTGATCGGTCTCAGGAAAGAACGCCGCCCGTCCGCCGAAGAGCATGCGGTTGTCGGGTGTGAGCCGGAAATAATAAAGATAGTTCTTCGAGTCGTACATCTGCCGGTTGCGCGGGCTGATCTGGCGGGCTAGCGCGTCAGGCAGAACTTCGGTCGTGATGATGAACGAGCCGATCGGAATGATCTTTTTCCTGAGCGCGGGCGTTGCGTCTCCTGTGTAGCCACTCGTTCCGACCAGCACGTTTGCAGCCCAGAAGTCTCCACGCGATGTCGCTAGTTTGAATCCGGCCCGGCCATTCCGAGACTCGCGTTCAACGCTTTTGACGTGCGTCCGCTCGTAAACGCAGGCTCCCGCCCGCATCGCCGCCACACCGAGCCCTGCCACATAGCGCGCCGGATTGAGGCCGGCGCTGATTTCATCCACCATGCCGCCGAAGTGAATGCCGGACCCGATCTCGGTCCGCAGCTCATTCTTCGGCACGATTCGCAGCCGATGATCAAACTCCCGCGCAATGACTTCCACTTGCCGCGCATAGTCATCGAAGTGGCTCTGCTTGCATGCAACTTCGAGATGCCCTGTGCGGGCGAAATCGCAGGCAATATTCTCTTCCTTCACGATCCGTTCAACACTCGCGATGGTATCGAGCGAGACCGCATACATGCGGCGCGTAAGGTCGCGTCCGTATTTCGAGATCAGCTGGTTGACGCCCAGTTTTAGCCCGCTGAGCACCATGCCGCCGTTGCGCGAGCTGGCGCCCCAGCCGATCGTTTCCGATTCGAGAACGGCAACCTTCGCGCCGCGCTTGGCAAGAACGCGGGCCGCAGAGAGCCCGGTGAAACCGGCTCCGAGAATTGCGATGTCGGCGGCTTCGGGGAATTGCTGCGCCGGAGGGACCGGCATCTGGACAGTTGTCAGCCAGTAATTGAGTTCCTGGGGCATGGGGAGTGATTGCTAGGCTACAGACGACACCATGGAGCACAGATAGGAACTCTCTGCAGTCTTTGGTGTCCTCTGTGGCTGTCGGTTTTTCGCCGCCCATCATAACCGATGAGGCCGGGTTCGCACGCCGCTTCTAGCTTTTCTTTTCCCGCCGCATCTGCGCGGCGAGTTCCTTGATTTCGGTCAAGTCACGCTGCATCTCGCTCCAGCCGTACCAGAGCGCATAGTCGGGGCTGGCGTGGAATGTGCCCTGGAACGTTCGCATGCGATGCTCCAGATACATGACGAACAGCTTCTGCTCGATTACGGTCGGCGCATCATGGAACGTCAGCAGGTTCGGGAATGGATACGCGTAGTTCTTCGGCTTGGGCAGCACGCCGTCTTTGTATAGATCAGCCACGATGAGGATTGCCTGCGCCATCAAGTGGTCGGCATTTTTAATCATGTCGTCGCCCGCTTGTAACTGTTGCTTGGCGAAGTTGCCCGAGTGGCATTGATTGCAGACTTTGACCATCTTGTCGCGCTCAGCCTGCCAATCTTCCTGGGTGAGGCGCGCCACGTCCGCTGCCTTCACCGTCTCGACCAGCGCCGTCGGCTTGCCGTCAGGATCGAGAACGCCAAGCGCCTGCAGGATCGTCGCGCGGTCTGACGCCCACTGCTTGTCCTCGGGCAGTGGCAAACGTACCGCAAGGAATCCCCATGCTGTACGCACACCGTGATCGCCGTTCTGCATGTGGCAGGTCTGGCAAGTCGGTGCCGCCGCACCGGACGGCAGAATGCCGCGTTGCTTCAGGTCATTGCGCACGCCATGCTTCGATGCCGAATACATCTCCCACTGCGGATGGTCGAAGCCCATGTGGCAGGTTTCGCAGGCCTGCGGGGACTTGGCTTCTTCGACGGAGAATGTGTGCCGCGTATGGCAGGAATCACAGGCAGCAGCCCCGAACTCGCTCCCCTGCTGGCGCAACTTGGCGATCTCTTCCGCCGGCTTGACGCCGATTTTGTGGCATCCACCGCAACCCTTTTGGCCCTCGATCAGCGCCATCGGCTGCCAGTGGATCGTGGGCATCGCCATCATCGCCGCCCAGCCTTTGGAGTGCTTGCCGTGCATGTACTGATCGACCTGCGTCTTGTGGCATTGTGCGCACGTTTCCGGCGTAGGGATCTTCACTTTGGCAACGTCAGCCGCGGACTGATGCTGATCGCCGTGACACACGATACACGTGATCTCCGCCTGACTGTGCTTACTGAGCTTCCAATCCGAGATGATGTTGGGAGTCTGCTTGGTGTGGCACTCGATGCAGGAAGCAGCCGGGCCCGCAGCGGACTGGGCTGGTAGAAACGGAGCTAAGGCAATCGTCCAAAGGAGAGTGCAGAAAAAGAGAGGGCGCATGAATCCTCCAACGCAGAAACGGGGCAGAGTACACATGCCCCGCTTCGGATACTGTGACTTTTGTCACGACGCTAGGAATTTAATGCGGCCCCGCCGATTTTCACAAGAACCCAGAATGCAAACCAGCCGAAAACAATTGCAAAGGCCGTTCCGCGTTTCACTTTGCTGACGCACGTAGCCCCAATTGCCATCAGGGCCAAACTCCAGAAAGTGAACAGGTCGACAGAACTCAGCAGTGCAAATAGCACCGGAGAAGATGTGGGATCGATCAAAGCCCCAAGACTCGTCGCGGCTGGGCTTTGGATCATGAACCCCTCTCTGTTCACCCCGGCGAGCAGTGATAGTGCCGCCAGCAGGGCGACAAAGATCTGCGGGAGCCAGGCGTATACCACCAGCGCGTACATGGTCTTGAACTTCATATCGGCATTAGCAGCGAATTTGAATGTGCCGAACAGCACGGACGCGATGATCAGATAGAAGAGAAGACCGACAATGGGCCCGGCATAGGAAAAGCCTCTCCAGAATTTCGTTTGGGCTTGCATCGTGGTTTCTTGTTGATCTTTGGGCAGACTTTCCAACCGAGCCTCCTGCTTCGGCTGAATTCGTAGCTGGTTCTCAACCACCTGGCGAAAGCCAACCTTGTGATCGACGGTGTAAATAAACAGGACATTCACGATCGCGCCGAGCAGGAACGGCAGCCACCAGCTTGCGCTCCTCTTCAGATCCGTGAACGTCTTCCTCGGCGCAATGAACGTGTTGATGACGCGCGCGGGTTCAGACAGCGGAGCAGCCTCGGGCGGCGGGATAACGGGCGCAGCAGCCATGTTTCTCTCCTCGGACTTCCGAATTTCAGCGGAATTGTAGTGTTCCGTCGCCTTCCCTTCAACAGCAAGTCGGCGAACAGCGAAGGTTTCGGCGAATGCCGGTTGCGCGTCGGCGAATGACTACTGCGCGGCAATGGCAGGAGTAGCCGCCAGGAGCTTGCCCGTGTAGTCGTGATGGGGGGTTTCGGTAATTTGCCCGGTCGAACCGATTTCGACGATCTTTCCCCGGTGCATGACCGCAATCCGGGTCGCCAGATAGCGCACGACCGGCATGGAGTGCGAGATCAAGAGGTACGTCAATCCGAACTCGCGCTGCAGGTCCCGCAACAGATTCACGATCTGCGCGCCCACGCTCACGTCGAGCGCCGACACCGGCTCATCGGCGACGATGAATCTCGGCTGCAAGGCAAGTGCCCGGGCGATTCCAATGCGCTGGCGCTGCCCGCCGGAGAATTCGTGCGGATAGCGCTGCATGGCCGATTCGTCCATCCCGACGGCGCGCAGCAACTCCCGCACCCGCTGCCGCCGGCCGTCATGACCCAGATTTTCATGGATGAGGAGGGGCTCGGCGATGACATCCTCGACGCGGAACCGTGGATCGAGCGAGCCGAACGGATCCTGGAAGATGATCTGCATACCGCGGCGGAGGGCACGCAGGTCCGATCTGCTCGCAGCAAGCAGATCCTTTCCGCCAATACGAATGCTGCCGGATGTCGGTTCAATCAGCCGCAGGATCAGTCGCCCCAGTGTGCTCTTCCCCGAGCCGGACTCTCCGACAAGTCCCAACGTCTCGCTTTCGTGGATTTCGAGCGAGACATCATCTACCGCGCGGACTTGACCGGACCGGGCGCTCCCGAACACAGACTCCGAGAGATCGAAGACTTTGGTCAGATTGCGGACTTCAACGAGAGCCACGGCTCAGAGTAGCAGTCGCCAGCCGGTGATGAATAGTGGTTAGTGGTTAGTGAGATTCCCATTCCCAACGCGTCGAGTTCCAACCGCTAATCACTCACCACTAATCACCAACCACTTTTCTTCACCCTGCCACCAGCGGCACGGCTGCCAGCGCCGCCAACATTCCCACGGTTCGGCCGCGACTGAAATGCTCACGCAGGAAAATGCGCGCGAGGAGAACGGTAATTGCCGGATACAGTGAACTCAGCACCACGGCGGAATCGAGCCGTCCTATTTGTTCCGCGCGGACGAACAATGCGCTGCCCGTGATGTCCATGATGCCGCTGAAGATGGCGATCGCAACCGCGGAGCGAGGAATAACAAACCTCTGCCGGCCGGCCAGAACAATCAGAACCGTCACCACCAGCGACGCACAACGGGAAATCCATGCGACCCACAGGGCGGAAGCGTCGCCTGCTTTGTTCACACACAGGTAGAAGCAGGCAAAACCGATCCCGGCAGCCACCGCCAGCCCTAAACCTGCCGGGCGCGCGCTGTTATCCTCCGTTCGCGAGATCAACCAGACACCGATTCCCGCCAGAAGAAATCCGACAATGTGGCGGTATCCTGGAAACCCGTCGACAAATGCGGTCACAATTGTCGGAATTCCCGCACCTAGTACCGCCGCAACCGGAGCCGCCAAGCCCATCTTGCCACTCGCCAGCGCGCGGTAGAAGAGTGCCAACGCAATGCCGCCGATGGAACCCGCGGCCACCGACCACCAGACGCCACTTCCCGCGGGGAAAGGAGCATGCGTAAAGCGCGCCACCCAAAACACCAGTATGACGCCGCTCAAGTGCACGACGGCAGTGAACACGAAAGCGTTGGCGCGGCGCGCACCGATTCCGCCGGAAAAATCGCTTGTGCCCCAGATCAGCATGGCAGCCAGGCTGAACGTTGCCGGCAGATATTGCGGCGGTACCATCATGGGGAATTGAGATTAGCACGCGCGGACTCACCGCATGGCAGCCTCCGCGCCGACAATTCGTGCCTCAAGGATTGTTTTAAGCGTTGACTGCCCCGGCCTGCGTCTTTCCCGCGAGCAGCTGTCTCAACACATATTGCAGAATGCCACCGTTAGCGTAGTAGAGAGCTTCTTGCGGCGTGTCGATGCGGACTACGGCTTTGAACTCTGCCGTCTTTCCGCCCTTGACTCGCACCGTGATCTGGCGGCCCGCGGAAAACTTCTCGATCACATCTCGAACGCCAGCGATCTCGAAGATCTCTTCACCGGTCAGCTTCAGTAATTCCGCATTTTCTCCGGAGAGGAATTGCAGCGGCAGAATTCCCATGCCGACGAGGTTCGACCGATGGATGCGCTCGTAGCTTTCCGCGATCACCGCGCGCACACCCAGCAGTTTCGGCCCCTTCGCTGCCCAGTCGCGTGAAGATCCCGATCCGTACTCCTTGCCGGCCAGAATCATGAGCGGCACTTTCTCGGCTTGATACTTTTCGGCCGCGTCGAAGATGGACATCTCTGGGCCATCGGGGAGGTGGCGCGCGAATCCGCCTTCGGCTGCGACCATCTTGTTGCGCAGGCGGACGTTCGCAAATGTTCCGCGAACCATCACCTCGTGATTGCCACGTCGCGATCCGTAAGAGTTGAAGTCGGCCGGCTGCACACCGTGGGCGATCAGATACTTGCCTGCGGGGCTGTCTTTCTTGATCGAACCTGCCGGCGAGATGTGGTCGGTCGTCACGCTGTCGCCGAGCACGGCCAGCACGCGCGCCTTCTTGATGTCCGCGACCGGCGCGGGCTTCAATGCCATGTCGTCGAAATATGGAGCCTGGCGGATATATGTGGAATCCTTCTCCCACGTGTAGGTCTCGCCCTTCGGAACCGGCAAGCCGCGCCACCGCTCGTCCCCGGCGTACACTTCGCCGTAGCTCTTGCGGAACATGTCGGAGGAGATCGATCCCGCGATCGCCTGCTCCACTTCCAGTTGCGACGGCCACAGATCAACGAGATATACGGGCTTGCCTTCGCGGTCCTTTCCAATTGCGTCCTTGCGCAAGTCGATATCGATTCGTCCCGCCAATGCAAAGGCAACGACCAGTGGCGGCGACATCAGGTAGTTGGCACGAACCTCCGAGTTGATTCGGCCCTCAAAGTTGCGGTTGCCGGATAGCACCGACGCAACAACCAGATTCTTTTCGTCAATCGCCTGAGAAACTTCCGTCGGAAGCGGCCCCGAGTTCCCGATGCAGGTCGTGCACCCGTAGCCGACGAGATGGAACTTCAGCTTCTCCAGATACGGCAGAAGGCCGGCCCTTTCGAGGTAATCGCGGACCACCTTCGAGCCCGGTGCCAGCGAGGTCTTCACCCACGGCGGCGTCGTGAGCCCCTTCTCCACCGCCTTCTTCGCCAGCAATCCCGCCGCTACCAGCACCGAGGGATTCGAAGTGTTGGTACAGCTCGTAATCGCCGCGATCACGACACTGCCGTGTTTGAGCGCTGACTTCACATCCTGCGGAACATGCTCGTGCACATTTGGGTCTTCCACGCCAACCGCTGCCGGGTTCCCACCTTCCTGCTCCCATCGTCCAGACGCCACGCCCGACGGAGCGGAGACCGCGGCCTTCGCCTTCGGCTTGATCAGCGAGGGCAAGGCTTGGGTAAACGACTCTCCCGCTTTCGACAGCACAACGCGATCCTGCGGACGCTTCGGCCCTGCCAGGCTTGGTTCGACGGTCGCCAGATCGAGGCTCAAGAGTTCTGAATACTCCGCTTCCGGAGTTTTGCCGTCGTGGAACAGGCCTTGCTCCCGCGCATACGCCTCCACCAGCGCAATCTGCTCTTCACTTCTGCCCGTGAGAGCCAGATAGCGCAAACTCTCTTTGTCGATCGGAAAGATGCCGCACGTCGCGCCGTACTCCGGAGCCATGTTGGCAATCGTGGCGCGATCGGCGAGCGGCAGATCCTGCAGCCCGGGACCGAAATACTCGACGAACTTCCCGACCACGCCGTGCTTCCGCAGCATCTCGGTGATCGTCAACACCAGGTCGGTTGCCGTCGCACCTTCGCGCAAACGCCCGGTCAGCTTCACGCCAACGACCAGCGGAATCAACATCGAGACCGGTTGTCCCAACATGGCCGCCTCAGCTTCGATTCCTCCCACGCCCCAGCCGAGGACGCCAAGTCCATTGACCATCGTCGTGTGTGAATCTGTGCCCACCAGGGTGTCGGGATAGGCGGTCCGCTTGCCGTTGGCTTCGTGCACAAAGACTACCCGCGCGAGATATTCCAGATTGACCTGGTGCACGATCCCCGTGTCGGGGGGCACGATCGCGAGATTCCGAAACGCGGTCTGCCCCCAGCGCAGGAACGCGTAGCGCTCTTTGTTCCGCTGGAATTCGAGCAGTGCATTCACGTCGAAGGCGTTCGGCGAACCGAATTCGTCGACCTGCACCGAGTGATCGATCACCAGTTCCGCCGGTTGCAGCGGGTTGATCAGCCTCGCGTCTCCGCCCAACCGCTTCATCGCGTCACGCATCGCAGCCAGATCGACTACCGCCGGCACGCCGGTGAAATCCTGCAACAGGACACGGCTCGGGGTAAAAGCGATCTCCTTCTCCGGCTTCGAATCTTTGTTCCATGCCGCCAGCGCGCGCACTTCCTCTTTCGTGACGTTGCTTCCATCTTCGGTGCGGAGCAGGTTTTCCAGCAGAATGCGCAGCGAGAACGGCAAGTGCTGCGTCGGGATGCCCTGTTTGTCGAGCGCATCGAGACGATAGATTTCATAGTCTCTATTGCCGGATTTAAGAACGGCGCGGGCGCCAAAGCTATTGAGTGACATGATTGCCTTCCTGCGAAACGGTCCGGGACCCCATGAAAATTGTGAACTCATAGTGTAATTCGTTCTGGCGGCGCATGCTGCGAACGAAGACATGCAACGGAAGAAATGGACTGGCGCCTTCAGTTGGGGTAGAAAACCAGAGATGCAGGTATTGGGGCATGTTGCGTTGATTGTCCGCGACTACGACGAGGCAATCGCCTTTTTCACCCGCACTCTCGGTTTTCATCTTGTCGAGGATACCGTTCTCGGCGAACAGAAACGGTGGGTTCTGGTCGCTCCTCCCGGATCGCAAGGTACAACGCTACTACTAGCGCGCGCGGCCACGCCCGAGCAGTCAGCCCGCATCGGCAATCAAACCGGCGGGAGAGTCTCTCTTTCTCCATACCGATGACTTTTGGCGCGACTACCATCAGTTAAAATCTCGTAACGTGAAATTTGTCCGGCCGCCGAGAGAAGAAAGCTACGGCATCGTTGCTGTCTTCGAGGATCTGTATGGCAATCAATGGGATCTACTGCAACGGAGCGGCGAGAAAGCACTCTAACGACAATCAGACTGGTTCACTTCGCTTTCAGCAGCAGTACTGGCACGTCAATGCTGTGCCGGACGCGCGTAGCGGTAGCACCGAGAAAGACATCCGCAAGAAAGCGGTGTCCGTGGGTGCTCATCGCCACCAGATCGCAACCTTTTCTCCGCACCCACTTGATGATCTCCGCGGCGGGCTCGCCGTACGCGAGTTCCGTCTCAGCTGGGATGCCGAGCTCCCGAAACTCGGCTTGCACCTTCTCCAGATACGCAGTGTCTTCGACGATTTCGGGACTCACCGCATCCGGTCCATAGGTTCGCGCGGCCCATCCGTCGGCGACATGCAGCAGGACCAGCCGGCTTTTAGCGAGTTTCGCCAGCACTTTGATGTGCTCGATGATGGCCCGGTCGGTCGGGGTACCGTCCAGGGTGACGAGAATGGTGTCGTACATGGCTGTTCGCTACTGCGTGTTCGCTATCCGCCGGTGATGACCTGCCACGCAGCCTTCAACGATTCCGGCAGGCCGTAGACGTCCATCAGCGTGATCAGGATAGCACTGGCCCAGCCGGCGACCACCAGGAACCGGCCGTTCCTCCATTTGCCCATCCGCTTTTGGGAACTCGTGAAGTGCAGCAGCGGGAACATCGCGAACGGCAGTTGCAGGGCGAGCACGACCTGGCTGAGCGTAAGCAGGTCGGTGACGCTGCTGTCGCCCCGAGCGCCGATGATCACGATGGCCGGCAGAATCGCCAGGGAACGCGTGATTAGCCGTCGCAGCCAGGGCTTGAGCCGCCAGCGCATGAACCCTTCCATGACGACCTGCCCGGCGAGCGTGCCGGTGATCGTGCTGCTCTGGCCGGCCGCCAGCAGAGCGACCGCGAACAACGTGCTGGCGACCGCCGTACCCAGCAAAGGCGCCAGCGTCAGGTACGCCACACGAATCCAGTCGCTGTCCGCGCCGAACACGACAACATGTCCACCCGGCACGATCACGCTTTCCTTGCCGTAGAAGACGGTCGCGGCCAGCACAAGGATCGCCGCATTCACGAAGAAGGCGACCACCAGGGCAACCGTGGAGTCGATGGTATTGAACTGCAGGGCCCGCCGAATCGACGCGTCATCTTTCTGCAGCCGCCGGCTCTGCACCAGTGCCGAATGCAGATACAAGTTGTGAGGCATCACCGTAGCGCCAATGATGCCGATGGCAACATAGAGCATCCCGGAATGCCGGAAGTGTGGCGACACCAGCGCCTTCCCCAGCTCCAGAAAACTCGGCTGCGTCTGGGGAAGAACGAAGATTTCGATGAAGTAGCACACGGTGATCGTCGCGACCAGCAGCAGCACGATCGCTTCAATCGTCCTCATCCCGAACCGCTGCAGGGCCAGCAACAACAGGACATCCAGGCCCGTAATGATCACGGCCCATAAGAGCGGAATATGAAACAGTAAATTGATTGCGACCGCACTTCCCAGGACCTCCGCCAGATCACAGGCGCCGATCGCGAGTTCACTCAGTAGCCAGTTTGGCCAGCGTGTCCACCGCGGATACCAGTCGCGACAGCACTGAGCGAGGTCTTTTCCCGCTACCACTCCCAGGCGCGCCGAAATGACTTGCATGAAGATCGCCATCAGGCTGGCGAGACCGACGACCCACAGGAGCCCGTACTTGAATTGCGCCCCTCCTTGCAGGTCGGTCCCCCAGTTGCCGGGGTCCATGTAGCCGACACTAATGAGAATGGCCGGGCCGACGAACGCTCTCCACTGCTCCCAGAAGCCGGCTCGGTGATGGGGAACGTCAATCGTGCCGTGGACGCCTTCGAGAGAGCGATGGCCGGACGCCGCGTCGCCCTCGTCTGCAGCGGCCTCTGGGGGCCTCGGCTCAAATGGAAGATTGGGTGTTTCGGAAGAATTTCTCATCCCACCCCGACGTTAACTATAGTTAACTATACAGAGTGAGCGCTTACAAGGAAACCCAGATTTTGTCGGCAGCCTTTGGACCGAGCGTGATGCTCCCGTCACCCGCCCGAATTGAGAGCGTCTGGTCGTAGTTGCGTTCCACCAGCTCGAGTTTGGCCCCAGGGCGGATCCCTCGCCCATCCAGAAACTCGAGCAGCTGGCGATCCCGCTCGTAGATCCCGCGGACCTGGTACCGCTTCCCCGGCTCCGCTTGCGCAAGCAGGACGAGCCCGCGCCGCCGACGGCTCGCCGGGCTCTCCATCTCGCTGAGGTTGCCGTGCGGACACGTGCCGCCCCGCCCTAACTTCGCCAGCAGGCGCGCTTCAAAATCGCGCGAGACCGCATGTTCCAGGCGCTCGGCTTCGTCGTGGACTTTCGTCCAATCCATGCCAAACACCTCAGCCAGCATGCGCTCAACCAGGTGGTGCCGCAGGGTAAGCCGGCGCGCGATCTTGCGTCCGGCGGGCGTCAGCCGCACCCGCCCGCCGTTCACCCGCACGAGTCGGTCTTTCTTGAGCCTGCGCACGGCCATGGTCACCGCTGGCGGCGATACCTTGAGCCAATGCGCCAGCGTTGCGGAAATGACTAGTTCGCCTTCGCTCTCGGCTTCCAGGATTGCCTTAAGGTAGTCTTCCTTGGAAACGGTAATCATGTGGCTGGCATTATACGTTCCCATTAAGCATGGTTAAGCCAATTGCAGAATGCAGGAGTCAGATTGCAGAAGCGGGGAGCATCGGCGGCAGACAAGAGACATGGCTGCACGAAGTTCGTGGTTTGCGACGTTCAAGCCGAACTTCAAGGCAGATCTGATTTCTGCGATCTGCCCTTTGCCTTCTGCAAAGGGTTTATCTCGTTTGACATCGTCCGCCCACATCCCTACCCTTGAATGTCCACAACTATGAAGGTACTTGTCATTGGCAGCGGTGGTCGTGAACACGCCCTGGTGTGGAAGCTGCGGCAGTCCCCGCGCGTTACCGAGCTTTATTGCGCTCCGGGCAACGGCGGCATTGCGGAAGAAGCGGAATGCATCGGCGTGGATGTGAAGAGCTTGGATGCGCTAGTCGCCCTCGCGAATCAGATCCAGCCTGACCTCACCGTCGTGGGCCCTGAATTGCCGCTGATGCTCGGCGTGGTGGACGAATTCTCGCGCCGGGGATGGCGCACCTTCGGTCCCACCAAGGCAGCGGCGCGCCTGGAGACGAGCAAGAGTTTCGCCAAAGAGTTTCTGCAGCGGCACCACATTCCCACCGCTCACTACGCGATCTGCCACTCGATTGAGGAAGTGCGCTCCGCCCTGCATCATTTCCACACGCCCCTCGTCGTAAAAGCGGATGGCCTCGCCGCCGGCAAGGGTGTCATCATTGCGAGGTCCAAGGAAGAAGCCGCCCAAACTGCCAGCGAGATGCTCAGCGGCAAGATGCTCGGCGAGGCAGGTACCCGCGTGGTTCTCGAAGAATTTCTGCAGGGCGACGAACTTTCCTTCCTGGTGGTGAGTGACGGCGAGCGCGTCGCACCGTTGGTCGCCGCGCAGGATCACAAGCGCGTGGGTGACGGTGACACCGGGCCCAACACCGGCGGCATGGGCGCCTACACAACTCCCACGATCGTCGATGACAAGATGCGCGACTGGCTGATCACGCATATTGCACGCCCGGTCGTCGCGGGTATGAAGCAGGAAGGCGCGGAATACAAGGGCGTCCTCTATTGCGGACTCATGATGACCGCCCGCGGGCCGATGGTGCTCGAGTTCAATTGCCGATTCGGCGATCCGGAAACGCAGCCCATCCTGATGCGCCTGGAAAGCGATCTCGTCGAAGCGCTGGAAGCCTCCGTCGAAGGCCGAACCAGCGACGGTGACTTCAAGTGGTCGACAGATTCCGCCGTGTGCGTTGTTATGGCTTCTGGTGGATATCCCGGGACCTATGAGGCGGGCAAGAAGATCGTCGGCCTCGAAGAAGCTGCCAAAAGGGAGGGCGTCAAGGTCTTCCACGCAGGGACGTCGCGCAACAACGGCAGTTTCTACACTTCCGGCGGGAGAGTTCTCGGCGTTTCAGCGCGCGCCGCGAGCCTTCCTGATGCCGTCCAGCGCGCCTACCAGGCGGTCTCTAACATCGGCTTTGACGGCGCTCACTATCGCAAGGACATCGCCGCACGGGCGCTGAAGCGTTGAATCGGTTCGAGGAGCGGACATGAAAACACGCCTGTTTTTCCTTCCGTTGTTCGCGGCTGTTCTTGCCTTCTCGGCTTTCGTGCGATCGCACGGCTCCGAGAGTGTGCGGGCTGTCCAGATCGTGTCATTGATCGCAACAGGCATGGGACTCGGCGTGGCGCTGGCGCATTTTAAGCTCTTGCTGAAGAAGTAACCTCCCGTTCGCATGTTCAGGGTTCTTGCGATATCGGCGGTTGCGCTCGGACTCGGAACGCTTTCTGTTATCGTGGCATACGTACTTCGTCGCGGGGTGCGTCGCAGTCGGGTCTGCACCGCCATCGCTGCTTTCGGGACCATGGGGCTGATTGTTCCTGTTGCAGTATCCGCGTTCGGTTTTTTGACGCACCGGGATGGTGCCTCACTGGCCGGACCGCTCTGGCCGACTTCGATCACCCTGATAACGGGACAGTTGGATGATTCCCGGGCAGTAGCGATCGTTGTTTTCGCTGTATCCACGCTCATGAATACGGGCGTTTATGGATTTCTCGGGCTTCTCGTCGGGTCGATCTGGGCTGGAATTCGATTTGGGCAGCTTCATTCATCAGGTGATCAATGAACACCAATCCTCAGGTTTCTATCGTCATGGGCAGTGACTCCGATCTGGAGATCATGCGCGAAGCGGGCAAGGCTTTGGAAGAATTCGGCATCGCCTACGAGATCGACGTCACGTCCGCGCATCGCTCTCCCGACCGCACGGCCGATTACGCGCGCAAAGCCGCGGGCCGCGGCATTCGCGTGATCATCGCGGGGGCGGGCGGTGCCGCGCATTTAGCCGGCGTCATCGCCGCCCACACAACCCTTCCCGTGATCGGCGTACCGATCCCTTCCACCACGCTTCAAGGAATGGACTCGCTGCTGGCCATCGTGCAGATGCCCGCGGGGATTCCAGTGGCGACCGTCGCCATCGGTAAGCCGGGCGCCACAAATGCGGGCATACTCGCGGCGCAGATGATCGCCCTCGCCGATGCTTGCATCGCGAAAAAGCTTGATGCACACAAGGAAAAGCTGGCCCGCGGTGTGGAAGAGAAATCGAAGAAGCTGCAGGCCTCGCTGCAAGTCTGACCGCGGGATGGGTTCCGCTAGAGTTTCAGACTCTTCAGGTACTCCCGGAACGGTCCGCCCAGATCTTTTCGCTTCAGCGCAAACTCGACCGTCGCCTTCAGAAATCCCAGCTTATCTCCGGTATCGTGGCGCCGGCCTTCGTAAACGCAGGCATACATCTTCTCGCGCTTCAGCAGGGCGCGCAGCCCATCGGTTAATTGCAACTCACCGCCGGCTCCCGGCTTGATATCGGAAAGCGTCTCGAACACGGTCGGTGTAAGGATGTACCGCCCGATCACCGCCAGATTCGAAGGTGCGTCCGCCAGTCTGGGCTTCTCGACGAGGTCGAGCACTTCATAGAGCTTTCCGCCCGTGCCAGGGACCTCTTTCGCTTTGATCACACCATACGCCGAGATCGCAGGGCCCTCGACAACCTGGGTGGCAATCACCGAGCACTGGCTCTCGTTGAAGACAGCCATCAGCTGCTTCAGGCACGGGACCTTGGCGTCGATCACGTCATCGGCCAAAAGCGCCGCAAAAGGCTCATGGCCGACGAGTTCCCGGGCCGTCAGGACGGCATGTCCCAAACCCAGAGCCTCCCTCTGCCGCACATACGCCACGTGGATCATATCCGAGATCTGGCGCACGATTTTCAGCAGATCGGTCTTGCCCTTTTCTTCGAGCATTTTCTCCAGTTCGTAACTGGTGTCGAAGTGGTCTTCAATCGCGCTCTTGCCGCGTCCGGTAATGATGATGATCTGATCGCAGCCCGCCGCCAGCGCCTCCTCCACGCCATATTGAATGATGGGCTTGTCTACCAGCGGCAGCATTTCCTTCGGCTGCGCCTTGGTCGCGGGAAGAAAGCGCGTGCCCAGTCCGGCGGCGGGGAAGACGGCTTTGCGGACGATCCGGTTCACGCGGCGGTCGTTATTCGTTCGTCGTTCCTGCTTGGGCTTCATCGCTAGAAATTGTACGCGCCGCATTCGGCCGGCAATATTCACCATGGAGGAACCACGGCCTCAGCCTGCGACGATCCGCTCGATCTGCCGCAGGTGATTCAGGTCATGCCCAGCCAGCATCCGCACGATCTGCTCCACGCTCTCCTGCCCGCGCTCAGAGTGAATGCCGTACTGCTTCCACTGCTCCGGAGAAAGCAACCTGTAGAGCGCCAAGTTCGCCGCCCGCACGGCTCTAAACAATGCCACACTCTCGCGCGGGCTGCGTTTGCTGTACTGTCCGGCGGCCGCCCATGCGTCCTGGTCGTAGGCCTGGATGGGTGTGCCCGGTGCGCCGAGTACCGACCGCACGCGCCAGCCAATCACAATCTCCACGTCCGCAAGGTGCGCGGCAACCTCGGCAATCGACCATTTGTCCGGCGCCGGTTTCTTCCGCGCCTTCGCCCCCGATACTCGGCCGACCAGCCGCTCCAGTCTCGCCGGACTCGCGGCCAGCACCTTCAGCGGCTCCTGCCCTTCAACATAGCCAAGAATACGTTGGGTGTACTGCTGCACTGTTTCCGCCATGGAGTTCCTCCCCGAGCCGATTGGACGCCACGACGGCAGGCGCGGTTGCGAAAAAACCTCCGCCAGCGCGCTCCGGACGCTCCTCAATCCGAAGTCGCCGCCGGTGTCTCTCGCACTGCTAATTCCGCCAGCAAGTCGCGCAAGATTTGCAGAGTCCCCTCTGCGCTCGTCACCTTGATCGAGAACTTCAGCGTCCCATCCGGCGTAAACTGGGAACCGCGCTGCGACGCCACGAACCGCGCCAGTTTCCCCGGATCGATCGCGGCCGCCTGATGAAATCTGATGTTCACCGACTCACGCTTGCGTTCGATCGTTGTCGCCCCCACCCCCAGAGCGGCAAGCTTTAACGCCGCATAGTCAAGCAAGTTCTGGACGGCTTTCGGCGGCTTGCCATACCGGTCGGTCAGTTCCACGCGCACGTCGCGCAACTGCGATTCGGTCTCCACGCCAGCCACACGCTTGTACATCCGCAGGCGCTGGTTCTCCTCTGAGATGTAATCGGATGGGATACGGATGTTCAGCCCAAGATTCAGCTGCACTCCCGCTTCTTCCGCAGCCGCCTCTCCCTTCATCTCACGGACGGCGCGCTCCAGCATCTGGGTGTAGAGTTCGAAGCCGACCGCTTCGATGTGCCCGCTCTGCTCACCGCCGAGCAGGTTGCCGGCTCCGCGCAGTTCCAGGTCCAGAGCAGCGATCTTGAATCCGGCGCCCAAATCGGAAAACTCCTTCAAGGCCGCCAGCCGCCGCCGCGCGATCGGTGTCAACTCAATCTCGGCCGGAAGCAACAAATACGCGTATGCCCTCCGGTTCGACCTTCCCACGCGCCCACGCAACTGGTACAGCTCTGATAGCCCGAAGCGGTCGGCGCGGTTGATCAGAATGGTGTTGCACAGAGGAATGTCGAGTCCGTTCTCGATGATCGTCGTGGCGACGAGAATATCCGCCTCGTGATGCATGAACTTCAGCATCACTTTTTCGAGTTCCCCCTCCGCCATCTGCCCGTGTCCAACCGCGATTCTCGCCTCCGGAACCAGTTCCTGAATCTTCGCCGCGATCTCCCAGATGGTCTCCACGCGGTTATGCACGAAGTAAACCTGCCCGCCGCGCTCCAGTTCCTGCTCGATCGCCGACTGCATCAGCTTGTAGTCCCAGTTCGCGACCACCGTCTGGATCGCCATCCGGTCTTTGGGCGGCGTTTCGATCACGCTCATGTCGCGCAACCCGACCAGCGACATATGCAGAGTTCGCGGAATCGGCGTTGCCGACATCGTCAGCACATCCACCTGGGTTCGCATCTGCTTGATGCGCTCTTTGTGGCGCACGCCGAAGCGCTGCTCTTCATCCACGACCAGCAGCCCAAGATCGGAAAACTTCACATCTTTCGACAGCAGCCGGTGCGTGCCGATCAGAATGTCGACCTTGCCTGCCTCGACCTCCTGCAGCACTTCCTTGATCTGTTTCGCCGACCGGAAGCGGCTGATCATCTCAACTGTCACTGGGAAAGAGGCGAAACGTTGCTTAAACGTTTCGTAGTGCTGGAACGCGAGCACGGTCGTCGGTGCAAGCACGGCGGCCTGTTTGTTGTCGCTGATGGCCTTAAAGGCGGCGCGCATCGCGACTTCCGTCTTGCCATACCCCACATCGCCGCAGAGCAGTCTGTCCATCGGGCGCTGCGACTCCATGTCGCGCTTCACATCGGCAATTGCGTCCGACTGGTCTTCGGTCTCGCTGTACTCGAACGCGTCTTCAAACTCCTTCATCCACTCCGTGTCCACCGGAAACGCGTGGCCCTGTGCGCTCTGGCGTTGCGCATAAAGCTTCAGTAGTTCGTCGGTCATGTCCTTCATCGCCTTGCGGACACGAGCCTTCGTCTTCGCCCACGCTGCAGTGCCCAGATGATTCAGGACCGGCTTGGTGCCCTCGGCCGACCGGTATTTCTGCACCAGATCCAACCGTGTCAGTGGGACATAAAGCCGCGCCGCCTCGGCATATTCCAGCACCATGAATTCCGCCGCGCCGTCGCCCTGATTGATCTCCTTCAATCCCTGGTATTGCCCGATTCCGTGCTCGACATGAACGACATAGTCCCCAACCTGCAGGTCGCGGAAGTCCGAGAGGAACGCTGACACCTTGGACTTCTGACGCTGCGGGCGCAACGCAACCAGTTCCGACTCATCGAACAGGTCGCGCGACCCGAACACCGCCAGGTGCGCTTCGGGTAGAACAAATCCATCCGGCAGATAGGCTTTCAGCAGCGTTGCCGTGAACACTTCGCCGGCAAAGTACGATGTCTCGTCCGCGTAGCTCTCGCCGCCTCGTGTCCGGCTTCCCAGCCGGTACGACGCGTTGTACTCGGTGAAAATGTCGGCCAGCCGTTCGACTTCACCCGTGTTCGGTGCGGCGAGGATCACCTGGGTGCTGCTGCCGACCAGCCTCTGCACTTCCTCGATCATCGAACTGACGGCGCCGTGAAACCGTGTCGCGGGCTGGGAAACAAAGACTGCTTCCGGCACTTGGCCATCTTTGGCGATGGCGAGATGTTCGAGGTTGGCCCCAAGGGCGGCCGAAACCTTTGTCGCCCAGGCATCGGGAGTGAGGTAGATGTCGTTCGGCCGCACAAGATCGCCGACGCCGCTGCGCTCGTGCGCCTCTTCTACCCGGGCCCAGAAACGATCCAGTTCCGTGCGCAGCGCCTCCGGCTCATCCAGGATCACGCGCGCTTCCGGCAGCAGTTCGTAGATTGTTCGGTCTGCGCCGGTAGCCGGCGCATAGAACTCCCATCCCGGAAAGACTGTGGCTCCGGACTCGCGCAGCGCCTGCTCAACGACTTCGGGTGCGCCGGCAATTCGCCTTCCTGAAAGCCGCGCGTGAATCGCTCCCAGCAATTCTTCCGTGACCGGAGTTTCGGTGAGCGGCAGCAACACGACTTCATCCACGGGATTCGACGACCGCTGGCTGGCTGGATCGAACTTGCGCATCGATTCGATCTCATCGCCGAAAAACTCGATACGCACCGGGCGGTCCGCTTCTGGCGAATACACATCGAGCAATCCGCCGCGCACGGCATATTGGCCGGGCATTTCCACCACGTCGGCCGATGTATATCCCACAGTATTCAGGTGCTGAAGCAACGGTTCCAGGTCGAAGCTCTCGCCCCGACGAAGGATCCTTGCCAGGTCGGTGTAGTAGTCGGGTGAACGCAACAGAACGGTCGTGGCCGCCACCGGAGAAACCACAATCGACACTCGCCCCGTCGCAATCTTCCACAGCGCCGTTGCGCGTTCCTCCTGGATTTCCGGGTGAGGCGAGAGATTTTGGAAGGGAAGCACATCGCGCGCCGGAAGGGTGACGATCGATTCAGGATCGGCGGCCGCCGTCAACTCGGCGAATGCCCGCAGGACCGGCAACATCTCTTCTGCAGCGCGGTTATCTGCGACCACCAGCACAAATGGGCGCTCGACCGCGCGCCGCAACAAAACGGTGATCAGAGACTTGGCCGCTGGGGATAGTCCAGTGACACGAATGCGCCCCGGACTCTCCCGAAGGTGGGAGGCCGCGCGCGTAAACGCTGGAAGTTGTTCCACGTCCGCAAAAAGTTCGCGGACGAACAGCAGAAGCATTGCTCTTTGATTCTATCAAGCGGATGAATGACCGGGCGCGCTCACCCGCGAAGCAATGGCCGCGTCAGGCAGGTCGGGCCTCCGGAACCGTTCCTACACAATTCCGAGCCGGGAAACGTCTGCACGTCGAAACCGGCTTCGCCCAGGCGCTGGTTCGTGCGTGCGTTTTCTTCCAGGGCGATCAGGCGCTTGTTGCCCAAGGACAGAACATTGCAGGCCAATGCATCGCGCTCCGTATAATCGATCTCGATCAGATGCAAGCTGCGCGATCTCAGGAATTCCACCGTCTCGACTGCCAGCCATGGCAGATCGACTAGCACAGTGCGCTCATCCAGCATGCTCATGAGCGACATCAGATGCAGGCACGCCGAAGGCCCGGGCCCGTAGGGCAAAGGGGCTGACAACACCTCGACCCCCCGCGGCGCCAGCAGCGATCGCATCTGCTCAATACCGTCTTGGTTCGTGCGATAGCCGCATCCGATCAGCAGCGTGCGCGAGTCCAGCCAGACCATGTCGCCTGCTTCGGAATTCCCCGGCGCATGAATTTCTCCCAAAATGGGAATCCCCAGCTGGAAACCAGACTTGCCGTGTGCCTGTGCTTCGGCCACGCGATTTGGTTTCCCCGGATGCATCAGGATCAACCCGACGTCGGTCGGCAGGGACGCATCGTGCGTGTACACCGCATCGAGCGTCAAGGTATCGTCTGGCGGCAAATACAGCACCTCCGCTCCTGCCTCACGCAACAACCTGCACAACATGTCATGTTGCGACTGCGCTAGCGAATCCGGTGCATGATGGAATCCCAGTTCCCGCCATGAACGGGCCTTGTCGGCTTGGTCCCACCCAGCATGCCGCGGCGAACAGACCAACACTCGCACGAGGGGCCCGACCATCGAATGGCTGTTGCTCTTTTCACCACTCATCAGTGGAGTCCAACCCGACTAGCAATCTAAAGAAGTGGCGCCCCAAAGGCAATGTAAGGGACTCCTGTCCTGGGTGCGATCGGCAAACACTCACAACATGAGACCTGTGGGCTGTGAGCGCGCTCGGGTAGCCACCTTACCGCTTGCTTTAGTTGCCCTGTCTGATGTACAAACCACCGGGTGTCCGATCCCCAAAACGTGCTCCAAGTCCAATGCGTTGGCTAGATGCACGCACCTCGATTTCCGTCTGCGGAGAGGACGGATGGCCCCAGGAGATCTATGAAACCGACGTTGCGTCTGTTCTGCTGTTTCGTTCTGCTCGCGCTCGTTGCACAGCTGGCATTGGCCCAGGGCGTAGCGAGCGGTGACCTTCGCATCACCGTCAAGGATCCGAAAGGCAGCGCTGTCATTGACGCAACAGTAACGGTTCGCGATCCGGCGAAGGGCTTGGAACGGGCTGGAACGGGAGATGGACAAGGTGTTTACAGCATCCATCTGCTGCCTCCGGGTACCTACTCGGTGCGGGTCGAAGCGCCCGGCTTTGCCAAGACCGACGTTACGGACGTGGGCGTCACCGTAGGTGGACAAGTGGACCTTCCCGTCACCTTAACCGTTGCCGGCGGCCAGGAAGTCGTCGAGGTCAGTTCTCAGGCCGCTTTGGTGGAAACCACATCCAGTTCCACCACCAATACGATCGGCCAGCGCCGCATTGAGAATTTGCCCATCAATGGCCGGAATTACATCAACTTCACACTGACCGACTCCCGCGTCGTTCATGACAATGCGCCCAACACCGGAGCCGCTCCGACTTCCGGACTCAATATGAGCGGACAGCGCGCCCGTTCGAACCTCGTCAATGTCGACGGCGCCGACGCCACCGACAACTCCATCAATGGCGTGCGTTCTACGGTGTCGCAAGAAGCGGTACAGGAATTCCAGATCATCACCAACAACTACTCGCCCGAATACGGCCGCGCCTCCGGTGGCGTCGTGAACATCATCACGCGCTCCGGCACCAACGACTTCCATGGCGACGTATTCGGCTACCTGCGCAACCGCAATTTCCAGGCCGTGAATCCGTTCAGCACGGTTTCCAATCCGGCCTACACGCGGGTGCAGGCGGGTCTCGCGTTCGGCGGACCCATCAAGAAGGACAAGACGTATTACTACTTCTCTTATGAGGTGACACGGCGGCACGAAACTGGATTTTCCAGCATCGGGCAGGGTAACTTCGGATTGCAGTCATTTGACGCCACAAGCATCTTCAATCCTCTGGCCCCCGCTGGAACGTTTACGATGCCAGCCACGCCGGAACAAGTAGCATTTCTCTCGCCCTTCGCCGCGGAGGGCCCAGCGCCGGCGCCGGTGCAGTTCTACACCTGGCTCGTGGGTGCTTCGTCATGGCTCGCAACAACTGGAAATCAGCAGTCCTTCGCGCTTCTGCCATTCGCTCCGGCAGAGAGTGGACCGAATCAGTTTGCGACTAGTTGCAACGTTGTGTTCGCGCCGATCTGCGCCGGGGTACCCGCGTCTTTTCAATCACTCAATTCGCAGATTGGCAATTTCCCGGTGTTTGAAGGAACGAGTGTTTACTCGTTGCGGCTGGACCACAACATCAACACCAATAACCGCCTTACGCTCCGCGCCAACGTGAGCCCCAGCACAATGACGGGCATTGAGGTCAACGGCCAGGACCAGCCCTTCGGACAGAACGCCTATTCGCGGACTTCGCGCCAGACCTATCGTGACGTGGCCGGACTCGTTCAGGATACCTGGACACTGAGCAACAGCAAGGTCAATGAATTTCGCTTTCAATACGCCCGCCGCGGTCTCTCTTACTTCTATAACACCGACACCCCATCGGGTTCGTCGCCCGCAGTGAACATCCCCGGCTTCGCCTATTTCGGCCGCGAACCATACTCCTACATCCAGCGTACGGAAGACCGCTACCAATTTGTCGATAACTTCTCCTGGACAATTGGCCGGCACGACACCAAGTTCGGGGTCGACTTCAACTATCTCCCGCTCGATGCTACGTTCACCGTCAACTACGGCGGCGTCTATGACTTCGGCGAGTTTGACATGGGGAACCTCGGTTTCGATGGGTTCCCGGGATTGTCCGCGGTTCAGGCCTATGGAGCCGGCTTCCCGGCCGTCTATGTTCAGGGCCTGGGCAGCCCGCACGACTCTTTCTCCAACAAGCCTCTTGGCTTGTTCTGGCAGGACTCCTGGCGCATTCGTCATAACCTCACGTTGAACTATGGCGTACGCTATGACGTCGAGTTTCCGCCCCGGTTCAAAGCCCCAACCGGGCTAGCCAAGGTCGGCTACGACTTCCTCAAGTTGCAGAAGGGTATCGAAACCGACAAGAACAACTTCCAGCCCCGCATCGGGCTGGTGTGGGATCCGAAGGGCGACGGCAAGACCGCAATTCGCGCCTCCTACGGATTGTTCTACGATCACCCGCTCCTTGGCCTCTACTTCCTCGGCGACGCTTCTGACGGCTCTACCAGCGGCCAGCTGGCTTTCGGCGGCACTGGTTTATGCAGCGAAGCGGGGGACCCTGGCAATCTGAATGCCTTCACCATCTTCCAAGGTCTGCCGATCAACAATCCAGGACATCCGTGTGCCGCTTCGATCAACCCCGCCGTGACCGACGCACTTGGTTACCTGCCAAATGAACAACGTTTTCAGGCCCTGAATTTTCCCCAATCGATCTTTCTGAACCAGAACTACCTGAACCCGTCGACATTTCTGCCGCTTGGCTTCCAGCCCTTCGGCTACCCGCAGGGCAAGGGGTTTGTGTACGCCTATTCCCAGCAGATGAATCTCAGCGTTGAACAAGACCTGGGCCACGGATTCGCCTTAAGCCTCGCGTATAACTTTAATTCTGGAAAACACATCAATCGCCCCATTAACTCCAATGCGGTGCGCGGCGACCTGATGACCGCCAACCTGATGGCGGCGCTGGCGGCAGGCGAGACCTTTAGCAGCCCCTTCGCAATGAGTGGATGCGGCTCGGGCCCGCTAGGGCCGTGGGTCGATTCCTCGATTCTGAACTTCTTCCGGCCGTCGGGACTCAACCCCTCCATCGCCGGCGCCTATCTAGCCGGTGGCGGCGGCGCCTGCGTTGACCTGGCACAGAGTATTCTGGCTGGATTAGGTTCGCAGGGCTTCAATACCGCCTGTGATCCGACCACCGGAGCCGGATGCGTGCCCTTCGGCGACATGGATGCCAACTTTTCCAACGGCAGCTCCGTCTACCACGGGCTAACTACGAATCTGCGCAAGCGCTTCGGCGATCACTACGAATTTCAGGCGTCGTATACCTGGTCGCATGCGATCGACGATTCCGTCGACTTGCAATCCACAACCACACCGCAGGACAGCTATTTCCCCAGCCTCGACCGCTCGACTTCGCTTTTCGATCAGCGCCATCGTTTTGTGTTCAGTGGCGTGTACCAGACCGGGAAGCTCAGCGGCAGCGGCTTCGCCAGCAAGTTCTTCAGCAACTGGACCTTTGCGCCTCTGATTGAGTTCAGCTCCGGAAGGCCATTCAACATCATCACGGGCAACGGCGATAACCTCCAACTCTCCTCACTGACCGGCCGCCCGAATACCGTGACCAGCGACTTCTGTGGTCCGGTCGTGAACTCTAAGTTCTCGCCTACCGGCGTTTTCCAGGCACCATGTATCCAGAAATTCATCTTCACTGGAACTCTGCCGACTCTGGCTGATCTCGATGGCAACCTCGGGCGCAACGCCGGCGTGACTCCGTGGAGGGTCTTCAACGATCTGCGCGTGGCCAAGCGAATCTACTTCGGCGAGCGCTACAACCTGGAAATGATCGCGGATGCGTTCAATATCGCCAATCGCTACAACGTCTCGGCTGTCAGTCCGCTTTACCAGAATGCGGGCGAGGCGACCGCCGCATACGATCCGCGGCAGTTCCAGTTCGCTGTGCGATTCAACTGGTAGGTAGAAGTCCTTTTGATGGAGGGACGGGCTCTCGCCCGTCCCTTTTATTTTGATGACGCCCCAACGATCTCGCGCAACCCGCTCAGGAACCTCTCCACTTCCTCCATCGTGTTGTAGTGGACCAGTCCGATGCGCAGGAACCCGCCTGAGCGCTCGACGTCGAGTTGCTCGGTGACGTTCACCGCATAGTAGTTTCCGTCCCAGGTAAAGAATCCGCGTTCGCCCAGGTTCGTCGCGAGTTCAAGCGGAGTATAGCCTTCGACACGAACGACGATCGTCGCGCAGCGGCTGTCAAACCGCCGCGAGTCGCTGATGCCATACAACTTCAATCCAGGTATTGCGAGCAAGCCCGCGATCATCGTCTCCATCATGGCGCGTTCATGCAGGCGGGCAGCCTCGTGAGCGGCAAGGATCGCATCACGGCGATTTGCCGCCGATGGTTTCGTCCGGCGGCCAAGCTCCTCCCAGTAATCCACGCAGGCCTTGATTCCCGCGACGCACTCGTGGTTCAGGGTGCCCCACTCCCAGCAGTTGGGAATATTGTTGGTGTTCGGCCGCACCTTGTACGGTTGAAAGCGTTTCAGGTGCTCGCGCTTGCCATACAGCACACCCATGTGCGGGCCGAAAAACTTGTACGTCGAGCAGACGAGAAAATCGCAATCGAGAGCGCGCACATCGATCGCGCCATGCGGCGCATAATGGACGGCATCGATATAGCTCAGTGCGCCTGCACACTTCGCCAACCGCACAACCTCGGCTACATCGTTGATTGTGCCGACCGCATTCGACGCATATCCGACAGCCACCAGCCGGGTGCGAGTCGTAATCTTGCTTGCCAGGTCGCGCATGTCGAGCGTGCAATCGGCAGGATGGAACGCTGCCGCGCGAATTGTCACGCCTCGCTCTTCGAGCGCTTTCCACGGCGAGAAGTTCGCGTCATGGTCGAGAAGCGTGAGCACCACCTCATCCCCGGGGCGAAGTTCGCGTCCGATCGCGCGCGAGATAGCGTACGTCAGCGTCGTCATGTTCGGTCCGAAGACGACTTCTTCCGGACCGCAATTCAGAAAATCGCCCATGGCGGCTCGCGCCTCGGCGATCATGCGATCTGTGTTTCGGGCGCTCTGGTAAGCTCCCCCGGTATTGGAGTTGTTCGTGGCGAGGTAATCGGCGATGGCATCGATCACGCGCTGCGGGACCTGGGTGCCTCCAGGGCCATCGAAGAAAGCGGCAGGATGGCCATTCACGGTCTGCGATAAGGAGGGAAACTGCGAACGAACCCACGCGAGGTCCAGGGAAGTTGACGAGACTGTTTCTGCGGTCGGCATAGAAGCAGCCATTGTAAATGCTTTTTGAGTTGGGCCCGGAGTAAGCACAATCTCACTCCCGGAGAGAGGAAGCATCATATGCCCGTCAAACAAGGCAGCCTTGACTTGTTGCAGCATCCGGTTGCGCAGGAACTCCTGCGCTCGAAGATTCCCGCCCGCCTCGCTTATGTCTGGATGGACGGGACCCCACGCGTCGTTCCGATCTGGTTTCACTGGAACGGCTGCGAGATCGTTATGGCGACGCTACCAAAGGCGCCGAAGCTGAAGGCTCTAACCAGAAATCCGAAAGTCTCGCTGACGATCGACGACAACGCGTTTCCGCACGGCGTGCTGCTGGTACGCGGCACCGCACGCACGGAACCGGTCGAAGGAATCGTGCCGGAGTATGCCCTGGCTGCAGACCGCTATTTTGGCGCTGAGGCCGCCGCAGCATGGCTGAAACAACTCAGCGGATTGGCCCCCAGCATGGTGCGGATTACGATCACGCCGGAATGGGTGGGCCTGTTGGATTTTAAGACTCGCTTCCCGAGCGCCCTGGGCTGAGAGGAGCGCGGCTTCACGCTGCCTGTTCAGGGTTCGGTTGCCGCGCCTTGCCAGTGTTCGTCGCGTTCAGCCGGATGCGGCTTACGCGTGCGGTTTTCTGGATGAGATCAGCGGCAGGAGAGCCATCTCCAGCCATGACGGAACCAGCGGCGAGTGCGAAGCGAAGGGCGTCTGCCTGATCGTCGAAATAGAGAACTACCTGGCCTGACATAGGACTGCTCCCGGGGTCTGGACTTCGCGGCGCCTTGAAGGCAAACAGCGAGACCTGTGTGACGCAGCTGGCGCAGGACGAAAGGGCGATGTTGCTTTTCGAAATTGTCCGGCACGGTCCATTCAGGTCAAAGTGCTTTTCTTGATTCCCTGGCAATCCCTGGCCAATGGCGCCGGCCACTCGCCGGCGAGTTAAGTGCCTCAATTACAATGATGCGTGCGTATCCGTCTTGCGCGGAAGTTAGGTGTTATGCGCCGCCCTACGGCTGTGTTTCTGAGTTGCCTGCTGACGTGCTCTACCTTTGTAGCCCAGACGACAGTCCCCTCTACGAGCTTGCCCGCAAGCGAGACGGGCTTTGTAGTCCGCATCAACGTCAATCTGGTACAGATGGACGCGGTGGTTACGGACTCCAAGGGTCGTCCCGTCACCGATTTGAAAACGGAAGATTTCGAAATCTTGCAGGACGGAGTGCCGCAAAAGATCACGAATTTCAGTTACGTCTCCGAGGGTGCGAAGTCGGCGGCACCGCCTGTGGCCGTTCCACCACCCTCCAAGAGCGAGCCGGTTGCCCCGATTCCACCCGTCCCGCTGAAGCGGGAGCAGGTGCGGCGGGCGGTTGCCCTGGTTGTCGATGACCTGGGACTTTCGCCGACTGGGGTTGCGTACGTGCGGGGGGCGCTGAAGAAGTTTGTGGACAACGACATGCAGCCGGGCGACCTGGTGGCGATTCTCCGCACCGGCGCGGGGATTGGCGCGCTGCAACAGTTCACGACCGACAGGCGGCTTCTCTACGCGGCGATTGAAAGCATTCGATTCAATTTCCGCGGACGGGCCGGGAGCTTCACGCCAATCAGTCCTGCGCCTGTGCTCGACCCGAATGCGACGCTGACGTTGCCGGCGATGGACAACGGAGAACTTGAACAACGCCGGAGTTCCGGCCATTCGACCGCTTCGGGCCCTGGCCTGAACTCAAGTGTCTCCCAGATCGCGGATGAACTTGGCAGCGCCTGCTCGCAGAGGACCGGCAGCACGTTTGGTTCGCTGGCGGCCATACGTTACGTCATACAGGGCCTGCGCGACATGCCGGGCCGCAAAGCGTTGATCTTGTTCTCCGAGAAGATGCAGGTGTTCGAAAAGCCTCAGCGTGCATTGCAGCCCTTCAGTGACTGGAGCTGCGACTACTCTCGGGTGCAGGAAATCCTGCGCAAGTTGACAGATGCCGCCGAGCGCTCGGCTGTGGTGATCTACACGGTTGATCCGCGTGGCCTGGATCCACTTGTGATGGGCGCTGCGGACCGGCCTATGGTCAATGTGCACCGCATGAAGGACCGGCCCGAGCAGGCCCTGATAGGGCAAGAGAGCAACCTGCGGGATGATCGCTACTTCGACCAGGGAGGTCTGCAATACCTGGCCGATGAGACCGGCGGAACCTTCGTGTTTCACAACGACATTGCGGGCGCGATCCGGGAAGCCGTGGACGATTCGGGAAGCTACTACCTGATCGCCTACCACCCGCCCGCAAGCACATTCGATGTGAAGAATTCGCGGTGGAAGTTCCACAGTGTGCAGGTGCGCGTGAAGCGGCTCGGCCTGAAAGTGCGCTCCCGGACCGGCTTCTATGGGTTTCCCGGTCAGGAGAACGACAATCTCAGCCTGTCACGCGAAGAGCAGTTTGCCCGCGTGCTGGTTTCTCCTTTTACCGCAAACGACATGCGTGTGCGAATGACGACTCTGTTCTCCTACTATGACAAATCCATTCTGACGACGCTGCTGTATGTGGACGGCAAGGATTTGACCTTCAGCACTGAAACCGACGGCACGCACAAAGCCGTCCTCGACGTGGTGGGAATTACTTTCGACGAGAACGGTCAGGCGGTTGACGATACCCAGCAAACGTACACGTTCCGCGGGAACGATCACGGCTACACGCAAGCGGTTGAGAACGGGATCGTCCTGACCCTGCAGCATGAAGTGAAGCGCCCGGGCCCTTATCAGATGAGAGTGGCTCTGCGAGACGCAACGTCGCAGAAGATGGGATCGGCACACCAGTTTGTGGAGGTGCCGGACATGAAACGGCATCGTCTTTCGCTTTCGGGAATCCTGCTGCGTCAGGAAGGTATGTTACCCTCCACCGCCGCAGTCGCGGAAAGCAGTCAGGCAGCGCCCGATCCCAAAGGGAACGAAGCGATTCGAATTTTTCAGCCGGGCGAGAAGATCAAGTGGTCGTTCCAGATCCTGAATGCGAAACGAGGATCGGACCAGCAGCCCAATGTGACGGTACAGACCCGATTCTTCCGCGACGGCAACGAGATCTTGCGCAGCGAGCCACTGCCCGTACGCTGGCCCGACTCGGTAACGTTGGATCGGCTGGCCGCCAGCGGGCAAGTGAAGATCGGAGCAAAGTTCCCTCCAGGCGACTACGCACTGCAGGTGGTCGTGCGGGACAACCTCGCCAAGAAGAAGTACGCCATGGCCTCACAGTGGATCGACTTCGCCGTCGAGTCGCCATAGCTGCGCGCCTGGGCTCTTATGATTTCGGGGTTCCAACCGCGCGAATGAAATCCGCCAACATGCCGTAGGCCGTTGCGTACAGACCGGGATTTTCCTCCGTGATCGTCAAACCCGGGGAGATATCGGTTTCAAAGCGGACGATCGAGGAAGAACCCGATACCAATGCCACCGGGTCATCGAGTGGAATCTGCTCGGGACCGACGGAGGCGTGTACCTGGTTCTTGTCGCGCCTGCCTCGGCAGACAAGTTTGTAGGGACGGCCTGCGGATCGTGCTTCGCGCACCGCTTCTGCGGTCAGATGGCGAATACCCTGCCGCTCGACGCGTTGCGGGGCGAGTGGAACGTTCATGATGACGTTGACCAGCGCCGCCACTTTTACGGCGGCGTCCCAGCCGTCGAGGTCGTAACTCGCATCGGTTTCGGCGATGCCCAGCGCCTGGGCCTTCTTCAGGGAATCCTCGAAGCTGAACCCCTGTTCCATACCCGTGAGAATGACGTTAGTCGTGGAATTCAATATCCCGATGAAGCCTCGCACCTCGACAGCAGGCAGCGTGTCGCGAAACAGCGAGAAGATGGGAACGCCGTCCATCACCGTGGATTCGAAGAGGAAGCGGCGTTGGCGTCTGGCAGCGAGGTCGCGCAGTTCCCGATAGGCGAGGACGACGGGTCCTTTGTTTGCGGTGATCGCGTGGGCTCCATATTCGAGAGCGGCGCGGATGTGAGAGATCGCCGGTTCGCCGGTGTCGACGTTGAGAGAAGTGGCTTCGAAAACCACGTCGGGCTTCGCCGCGCGCAGCCAGCCGGCAATTCCACTGACAGGTTGCCTTGAGAACTCTTCATCGGCGATGACGCCCGCGCTACACAGCGTCTGCGGCGCAAAGCCTTCGGGATCTGCCAGCCAGCCCAGGCGGCGCGATGCGACACCCGTCACTCGCCAGGTGATGCCGTAACGATCACGCATGTCATCCGTTTTGCGGGTCAGCAGATCAACGAGAGTGCGATTGACGTTTCCGAATCCAAGCAGGCAGAGGTTGAAGGATTTCATGGCTGAGACGGCGTGAGTATAGCAAGCCGGTCAGCGCATTGACGCCAGAGGGGCTAGAAGGTCCCGTTACCGTTCGCGTTACGTATCTTGAACCATTCGAAACGCAGGCCGATCGCCTGAAGATCGTTGCGCACCTTGATGAATGTCTGCTGGATTCTGGCGACCATGAAGCCGTTCTTGCGTTGACGGCGAAAATCGTCGCGGTCCTGCGAAATCGCGCTGTTCCGGCGCTGGACGGCGCGATTGTAGTCCCCGTCGGAACCGTAATATCCGCCGGTCGCCTCGGTCAGGCTGCGGTCCTCTTTGCGCTGGACGAGCCGGGTGTTGTCGTCCAGAACAGTGGCGAATAAGGAATCGAATTCGTCGTACCACAGCCGTACCGCTTCTTCTGTTTCCTCCGGTTTGTGGTTCTTTCGGAACTCGCGGATCGCGGTAATGATCTCATCGGAATTGTCCGGCCCTTCAAGGGAGATTCCCGGAATGGGTCCCCGGCGGGTTTTCATATTCTCGTCGGTGATGACGGCTTTGGCTTTCGGGCCGGCAGATTGCTTGCTCTTCTTGGCGATTTCACCCAACGATGGCGTCGCACTATCGGCTGTCTGTGCGAAGGCAGGTTGTGCGAAGGAGGAGATAAGAAGGCAGGCAAATGATCGCCGTAACGTTCGCTCCCAATTCATAAGTCCCTTGAGGTGTTAAGACGTGAACTGCAGCACCTTACATCATAGACAGCGAGGGACGCTAAGAGCAGAGTACTTTTGTTATAAGACAATAGTGCCTACGGTTTGTTCGACAATCACTGACTTCCGCGACGTGATCAGTATGCAAAGCCATCTGGCTGGCTTACCGCGCCCACGCGCACGTAGTTGTCAATGAACTCGCGGCCGGCGGCCAAGGCCTTCCGGTTTATGTCCAGCAGTTCCACGCGCCGGATCTTCGTCTTCAGAACGTCATCCGCAGTTGCGGTGAGGAGGCACTCCGTCTCTTCGAGCAACGCACCCATCATGACGATATTGGTCGCCTTCGTAGAGCCGAGTTTGTCGGCGATTTGCGATGCCGGGAGACAGATGATGCGGGCCTGCGGCAAGGGGAAATCGGCGGGCAAGCGCTCGGCGTTGTAGAGAATCAGACCGCCGGCTGCGACCTGTGGAGCGAACTTCCGCAGCGAGATTTCGTTCATCGCCACCAGCACATCGGGATGAGAGATCAGTGGCGAGCCGATGCGGTCCTTCGACAGGCACACGTGGCAATGGGCGCTTCCAGAACGCATTTCGGGGCCGTACGAGGGAAGCCAGCTCACGTCCAGCCCTTCGCGCATGCCCATCTCGGTGAGAAGTTGGCCGAGGAGGAGCACGCCCTGTCCGCCGAAGCCGGCGATCTTGATCTCGAAGGTCTTGAAGTGGTGCTGGTGGTGCGAAGGAGCGCCCACCGAGCTTTGCGCGCTGGCCTGAGACACCGCCGCATCAGGCGTTTCTCCGCCTGCTGGGCGCATGGCGCCCGGCGGGACATGGGTCCTGTCAGACGCCTCTTTGCCGGCCTGGATGGGAGCATCCGGACCCACCGGAGCATTGGCGATCTCGAGAACTTCCACCACCGAACGCTGCGGAACGGCCGCGTTCTGGACGGGTTCATGCACTCTGTCGCGGAAGACGTTCAACGGAAACTTGGGAATCATCGCATCCGCGACCCACTTGCGAGCTTCAATCGGATCCTTCGCCCAAATCGTTGGACACGGGGAAAGAATCTCAACAAACGAGAACCCGAGGCCATCGCGCTGTACTTCAAGCGCCCGGCGCACGGCCTTGCGTGCCTTCATGACGTTCTTATTGTCGGAAAGTGCGACGCGCTCGACGTAGACGGGAGCTTCCAGCCCTGAAATCAGCTCCGCCATATGCAGGGGAAATCCTTCGTTGACCGGGCGGCGTCCCCAGGGAGAGGTGGTGCTGCGCTGGCCAACGAGCGTCGTGGGGGCCATCTGGCCGCCCGTCATGCCATAGATCGCGTTGTTCACGAAGAACACCGTGATCTTCTCGCCGCGGTTGGCCGCATGAATGATTTCCGCTGTGCCGATGGCCGCGAGGTCGCCATCGCCCTGATACGAGATGACAATCTTGCCGGGGCAAGCGCGCTTTATGGCAGTGGCCGCAGCCGGCGCGCGGCCGTGGGCAACCTGCACGTTGCCAACGTCAAAATAGTAGTAGGCAAAGACAGAGCAGCCGACGGGACTGACGAAAATGGTCTGGTCCTGGAGTCCGAGATCGGCGAGGGCTTCGGCAATCAGCTTGTGGGCAACGCCATGCCCGCAACCCGGGCAGTAGTGCGTCTGGTGCTGCAGTTCGCCCTTCCGCTCATACTTGTCGTAGAAGAGCGGAGACTTGGAGTGGCTGACTTCATATCCAGCGGCCAGAATTTCCGATTCCTTGACCTCGGGCTTTGTTTCGGTTGCCATATGCCGCCTTTCCTCGACTCGCGAGCCCGAACGAGGCGTCCAGGCCTGCTCAAATCTCTACACCATCGCCATCACGCGCTGCATGACTTGCGAATGTACTTCTTCCACGGATGGCACGTTCCCACCAGCGCGTCCGTAAAACTCGACGGGAACCTTGCCGTTCACTGTCAGGCGCACGTCTTCCAGCATCTGGCCATTGCTTAGTTCAACGACCAGGATCTTCTGCACTTTCTGTGACGCTTCGATCAGGGCCTGCTTGGGGAACGGCCACAATGTGATCGGACGGAACAGCCCCGCCTTCAGGCCCTCCCGCCGCGCCATCTCGACCCCGGAGCGGAGCACGCGGCTCGTAATCCCGTAACCGACGAGCAGGACTTCGGCGTCTTCAGCTTCGAAAGTTTCATGCCGCGGTTCAAGCTGCGAGGCACGGATATATTTCGCTTCCAGCTTGCGTACGTGATTTTCCAGCTCGTCAGGCTCGAGATAGATCGAGTTGATCAGGTTCTTGCGAGTCTCAACCGTTCCCTTCACTGCCCAGGGTTTTTCGGGAATCTCCGGCTCGCGATACTCGAGATCGAGAGGTTCCATCATCTGCCCGACAAAGCCGTCCGCCAGGACGATAGCCGGGTTGCGGTACCGGTCGGCCAGATCAAAGGCAAGGATGGTTAAGTCGGCCATCTCCTGCACCGAGGCTGGAGCGAGCACGAAGTTGCGGTAGTTGCCGTGTCCTCCGCCTTTGACCATGGCGAAGTAGTCGCTCTGCTCGGGGGCGATGTTGCCCAGCCCCGGGCCGCCGCGTACGACGTCGACGATGACACAGGGCAGCTCTGATCCCGCGCAGTACGAGATGCCCTCCTGCATTAAGCTGAGGCCGGGACCGGAGGATGCGGTCATGACGCGGGCCCCGGCCGCAGCTGCGCCGTACACCATGTTGATGGCGGCGACTTCGCTCTCCGCCTGCAAGAACGTCCCGCCGACCTGGGGCAGATACAACGCCGCCGCTTCGGCGATCTCGCTGGCTGGAGTAATGGGATATCCGTAGTAGTGGCGGCATCCGGCAAGGATGGCGCCCTTGACGATGGCGACGTTGCCCTTACAGAGCTGCCGCATGAGAATCCCCCTCCGTGTGAACGATGGGTTTGGCTGGAGGCGCAAGGCGATACACCGTAATCGCACCCGGCTCCGGACAGCAGTAGAAACAAATACCGCAGCCGGTACACCCTTCGCCGGTATAGCGGGCCGGATGCACGCCGTAGGCGTTCAGCTCCGGCCGCAACTCCAGGCACTCGGGCGGACACGATTCCACGCACAGTCCGCAGCCTTTGCATTCCTCGGTATCGATGAGAATGTTGCCTCGCGCTGGTCCAGCCATATTCACCTCGAAACGGTCATCGGTTGGGGCCGCTGCAACCACTTGGTTTTTTCACAATACGAGTACAGTTCATCGCGGAACTTGGGATGAGCGATCTCGATCAGTGCCTTGGCCCGTTCCCGGATCGATTTGCCATGCAGATAGGCAACGCCGAACTCCGTGACCACGTAGCGCACCAGTCCGCGGGAAGTGACCACCCCCGCGCCCGGACTGAGCATCGGGACGATACGCGAGATGGCGCCGCTCTTCGCCGTCGATGAGATCGCAATGATCGGCTTGCCGCTCTTGGACCGCGACGCGCCGCGCAGGAAATCCACCTGCCCGCCGATGCCGCTGTAGAACTGGTTGCCGATGGAATCCGAACAGACCTGGCCGGTGAGATCGACCTGCAATGCCGAATTGATGGCGACCATCTGGTCGTTGCGCGCAATCAGGCCGGGATCGTTGACGTAGGCGGTGGGATGGAATTCGAACATCGGGTTGTTGTCCACGAAGTCGAAGATCTTCCGCGTGCCGAGAATGAATCCCACGATGATCTTGCGAGGCTTGAAGTTCTTGCGCTCCCCGGTGAGCACGCCGGATTCAATCAGCGGAATCACGCCGTCGGAAACCAGTTCGCTGTGCACCGCCAGATCCTTGCGGTCTGTCAGAAACGAGAGAACCGCGTCAGGGATGCCGCCGATTCCGGTCTGGAGAACGGAGCCGTCCTCAATCAGGCCGGCAACGTTGCGCCCAATCGCGGTATGCATCTCGGAGGTCTCATGCTTCTTCATCTCGCACAGCGGACGCGACCCTTCGACAATCAGGTCGATGTCGTTGACATGAATGAAACTGTCTCCGTAGGTGCGCGGCATCTGGTCGTTGACGTGGGCCACGACATAGCGCGCGAGCTTGGCGGCGGTCAGCGTGGTATCGACACCGACGCCGAAGCTGCAGAAACCGTGGGCGTCGGGCGGCGAGACTTGCACCAGCGCGACATCGACCGGCATGGCGCCGCTTTCGAAGAGCCCTTCAATCTCGCTGAGGTAGATCGGGGTATAGTCGGCTCGTCCGTCGTTGATGGCGTCGCGCACATTGGCCCCGATAAACACTGCGTTGTGGCGGAAGTGCCCGGCCATCTCGGGAGCGACGTAGGGCGCCGTGCCCATGGTCATCATGTGCACGATCTCGACATCCTCAACGTGCGGACCGCGCTTCATCAGCGCCTCGACCAGCGTTTCGGGCTCGGCGCACCCCGGCTGAATGTATACGCGCATCCCCGACTGGACACACCGCAGCGCCTCTTCCGGCGTGCGCAATTTCTTTTTAAATTCCGTTTCCCACGACATGCTTCCCTCTTTCTCCTTTTGCCAGTGTTACGGATTCATCCAACGTGCAGCTCGTGCGCTGACTGCGCGCGCTCATACCCGATCGAAGCATAATAGACGGCACGATCGAAAAACTGATCAAGCAGTTGCAGCATTTCCAGCTCGCCGAACACCTCGGTGGGGCGTTCCATGACCGCTTCTTTCTTCAGAAACTCCCACAAGTTTTCTTTTGTCAGCGTAATCACCCAGATTAGTTCGCTGATGGGTACGCCCTGGTGAGCGCGGCGCGTGCCAATTTCTTCGTAGCGCTGCTCGATATCGAAGGCGCCCTTGCCCAGCAGCCATTCGCCAAGATGGCGGTAAATCTCGTAAACCCGCTGCCGCAGTTCCTCCGGCGGCACGTGGCGGTAGGAGCGAGCCAACTCGGAGTTCTGGACTTTTTCGAGCAGTCCCGCCGCGAGTTCGTCGGAGTGCGTCTCGATTAGACGGACGAGTCGGTAGGCCAGCATCATGACCGCCTCCTGGGCTTTCCTCCGAATTCAGTTTCGACCCCGTCGCGCAGCATCATCCGTGATAGTTGGCACATTGCGGAGTGATATTGGTCACAAATCCATGCAATTGATAACACGTTGGTTAGGGTCTCGCCTCCCCTCCAACCGACCAACCGGCCGGACGGTTTCGCGTCGCTCCCTGCAGACTCCTGACCGCTCCCTTGCGTCCGCGGCTGTAGACGGTATTTCGCAACGTGGGGTAGACTCCTGTCAGGGATGGCATGCTCCGATCGACACCAAATCGAAGCCTTGCATTCAGGCTTGGTGCGGTTCTCTGCATCGCAACAGTTTTCCTGCTGGGGACGGCGCAAGCTACGCACTCCCATCCTGACGATTCATCTGCCTCGCACCACACTTGTTCGATCTGTTCGCTATCTAGTGTAGGCCCGATTGCCACAGTCGTATCGGCGCAGGCGAGCACCCACGTTATAGCGTTGGCTCAGCCTTCGGCCGACGGCACTGTCATTTCTCGCCCGGCCTCGAGCAACTTCATTCGCCCTCCTCCGGCAGCCTGATTTTCCCCTCAACCGAAGAGTGGTTATCAGGAACAGCGAGCTTGTCTGCGCTCGCTCCGCGCGCATTTCTTCATTGGAGGAATCATGCTGGTCTCTTCTCAGAGGTCGCTGGCGGCCTTTCTACTGAATCTCTTTGTTGCCGCGAGCTTTATCACCGCGAACGCCCAATCCACCGGCAACTCGATCGTGAACGGCGCGGTCACCGACCCATCCGGCGCGGTCGTCGTTGGCGCGACGGTTGAATTAAAGAATCCAGTCAGCGGCTTCGCCCGGACGGCCATCACGGATGCCGCAGGCAAATTCAACATTCCGAACGTGCCCTTTAATCCGTATCACGTGACTGTCACCGGAAAAGGATTTGCACCTTATGTCCAGGATGTCGAAGTGCGGTCGGTTGTACCAATCAATCTGAATATTGCACTCACGGTCTCCGGGTCGGCGGAAACGGTCACGGTGGAAGCTGCGGGTGAAGATCTGCTGGAAAATACATCCACGTTCCACACCGATGTCGACCGCGGACTGTTCGACAAGGTGCCGCTCGAGAGCACATCGTCATCGGTAAGTTCCCTCGTGACGCTGGCCTCGCCGGGCATTGCGGCTGACTCCAACGGCCTGTTTCACGGTATGGGCGATCATGCAGAAAATTCGTTCATGGTGGACGGCCAGCCCATCACCGATCAGCAGAGCAAGGTCTTCTCGAACCAGATTCCGCTGGATTCGATCGAGTCAATGGAAGTGATTTCGGGCGCTCCCCCGGCTGAATACGGCGAGAAGACGAGCGTCATCATCAACGTGACCACGCG
>Ga0335071_10000562_pt1 | contig 40804 bp, 29 predicted proteins | sample Lox_Sample_15_FD_206724 | JGI IMG/M metagenome (GOLD analysis project Ga0335071, IMG submission 206724) | Soil microbial communities from Loxahatchee National Wildlife Refuge, Florida, United States - Lox_Sample_1.5 | ecosystem: Environmental > Terrestrial > Soil > Wetlands | place: USA... | reverse complement strand
AGGTCGGCCGGACGGGCGGGGTGGCTGCCGCTACGGGCGAACCTCGTAGACCAGGTTGAACGGGGTCTCCGCGGCCCGACGGAAGCGGGTGAACCCCGCCTCGGCGGTGACCCGACGGATCGCGGCCTCGCCCGCCTGCGCCCCGAGGGCGTACCCGCCGCCCTGCGACATCGCGTTCGGCACGCACAGCAGGGTGGAGAAGGAGTAGTACACGCGCCCGACCGGGTTGAGGTTGTCGCTCACCTCGTCGCCCGCGGCCGGCTCGACGACCAGCCACGTGCCGTCCGGCGCCAGCGCCTGGCGGACGTGCCGGGCCGCCCCTACCGGGTCGCCCATGTCGTGCAGGCAGTCGAAGCTCGCCACGAGGTCGTAGCCCGTCCCGCCGAAGGTCTGCGCGGACGCCACCTCGAAGCCCACGCGGTCGGCGACACCGGCCTCGGCGGCGTGCTTTCGCGCCGCCTCGACGGAGCCGGCGTGGTAGTCCGAGCCGTTGAACGTCGAGCTCGGGTACGCCTGCGCGAGGAGCACGGTCGACGCGCCGTGGCCGCACCCGATGTCGGCCACCCGCGCCCCGGCCTGCAGCTTGGCCTCGACCCCGTCCAGCGCCGGGATCCACGCCGGCACCAGGTTGGCCAGGTAGCCCGGGCGGAAGAACCGCTCGCAGCCGATGAACACGTCGGTGTCGTGCTCGTGCCAGCCCATCCCGGTGCCGGTGCGGAAGGACTCCCCGATCCGGTCCTCCGCCTTGAGCGCGCCGAGCGCGAGCTGGAAGGCGCCGGGCAGGAACACCGGGCCGTCGGGATCGGTGAGCGCGAACGCCTGCTCCTCGGTGAGGGAGTACGTCGCGCCGTCGTAGACGACGTACCCGCCGGCCGCCTGGCCGCGCAGCCACTCGGTGACGTACCGCTCGTTGGTCCCGGTCCGCTTGGCCAGCTCCTCGGGCGTCGCCGGCCCCTGAGCGAGCGCACGGTAGAGGCCCAACCGGTCACCGATGACGACCGAACCGGCGGACACCGTCGCGCCGAGGTCCCCGACGAACCGGCCGAGGAACTCCATCAACTTGCCTTCGTCGACTGCCATGAGCTTCTCCTCGCCTCTGCCTGTCGCTGACGGACTGTCAGGAGGAGGCTGATCGGCGTCGTTGCACGAGCGTTGCAGTGCGACTGCAACCCCCGCCGCAACGCTGGGCGGAGCCACCCGAGGAGGTGTCCCATGCGCGCACGGCCGCCCGACCGAAGCGGGACCTTCACCGCCGAGGACGGGGTCAGCATCGGCTACGAGGTGTTCGAGCCCGCCGGCCGCGACGCCGCCCGGCGCAACGTGGTCTTCCTGCCGACCGACCCGATCGTGCACTCCCGGGTGTGGAAGGCCCAGGTCCCCTACGTCTCCCGGCATGCGCGCGTGCTCACCATCGACCCCCGGGGCAACGGACGGTCGGGGCGCCCCGCGGACCCGGCCGCGTACAGCGACGAGCGCTACGTCGCCGACACCGTCGCGGTGATGGACCACGTCGGAATCGAACGCGCCTTGCTCGTCGGGATCTGCTCGAGCGCCTGGTGGACCTTCCTCCTCGCGGCTCGGCACCCGGAACGGGCATCGGGCGTCTTCACGGTGGCGAGCTGGGTGCCGTACCTGGCCGACCCGATCCCCGAGCGCGCGTTGCACCCCTGGGACGTCGAGCTGGACACCGACGAGGGGTGGGCCAAGGACAACAAGTACTACTGGCAGCGTGACTTCGACGGCTACCTGCAGTACTTCTTCGACACCATCGCCTCCGACCCGCACTCGACCAAGATCGTCGAGGACTGCCTGTCCTGGGGCCGACAGACCGACGCGGCTGCGCTGACCGCGGAGCAGGAGGCGCCGCTGTCGGTGTCGAGCCCCGAGGAGGTACGGGCCGTCCTGCGAGCGGTGTCGTGCCCCGTGCTCACCGTGCACGGGGAGGCCGACACCTGCCAGACGATTGAACACAGCGAGCGCGCGGCAGCGCTCTCGGGCGGCCGGTACGTGGCGCTGCCCGGGGCCGGCCACCTGCCGATGGCGCGTTACCCCGTTGTGGTCAACCACCTCCTCGTGGACTTCCTCGACGAGGTCGACCCCCCGCCGGCGCGACCCGCACCGGCCTGGCGTCCGTCGATGGGCCGGCCGCGCCGGGTGCTCTTCCTGTCCTCGCCCATCGGGCTGGGACACTCGCGCCGCGACATCGCGATCGCCGAGCAGCTGCGCGACCTGAGGCCCGGCGTTGAGGTCGAATGGCTCACCCAGGATCCGGTCGCGAGGATGCTCCGTGAGTCCGGGGAGCGGCTCCACCCCGCGTCCGCCTGGCTCGCGAACGAGTCCGCGCACATGGAGTCCGAGTGCGGGGAGCACTCCCTCGACGCCTTCCAAGCGATCCGGAGCATGGACGAGATCCTCGTCAACAACTTCATGGTCTTCGACGAGCTGACCCGCTCCGAGCCCTATGACCTGGTCATCGCCGACGAGTCGTGGGAGGTCGACCACTTCCTGCACGAGAACCCCGAGCTGAAGCGCCAGCCGTTCGCCTGGCTCACCGACTTCGTCGGCTGGGTGCCCTTCCCGGAGCACGGGCCGGAGGACGCGCGCCTCACCCGCGACTACAACGCCGAGATGGTCGAGCACGTCGAGAGATACCCGCGGCTGCGTGACCGCGCGGTCTTCGTGGGTGACCCCGAAGACTGCCTCCCGGACAGTCTCGGCGAGGGCCTGCCCGGCATCCGCGAGTGGACCGAGCAGCACTTCGACTTCGCCGGTCACGTGACCGGCTTCGAGCCCGTGCCGGCCCGTGACGTCGAGGGCGTGCGTGCCGACCTCGGCTACCTGCCCGGCGAGCAGGTGTGCATCGTCTCCGTGGGCGGGTCGGGAGTGGGCCTGGGCCTGCTGCGTCTCGTCGCGTCGTGCTATCCCATTGCCGCGCAACAGGTCCCAGGTCTGCGCATGGTCGTGGTGGCCGGCCCGCGGATCGACCCGGACGCCGTCGGCGCGCCTCCCGGAGTCGAGGTCCGCGGATACGTCCCCGGACTCTGGCGCCACCTCGCGGTCTGCGACCTCGCGGTCGTTCAGGGCGGTCTCACGACGACGATGGAGCTCGTTGCGAACCGTCGCCCCTTCCTGTACGTGCCGCTGCGCGACCACTTCGAGCAGCAGTTCCACGTCACGCACCGGCTGCGACGCCATCGCGCGGGCCGTCGTACCGACATCGAGGAGCTGCGTGATCCGGAGCTGTTCGCGAAGACGCTGGCCGACGAGATCGGACGCGAGGTGGACTACCTCGACGTCCCCTCGGACGGCGCTCGGCGGGCAGCCGCCCGGCTCGCCGACCTGTTCTGAGGTCGCGGGGCGAGCTCGGCCACGAGGGCGTAGACGCCGGAGGCCTCCATCAAGGCTCGCCAGCCCGCGTCCTCGGCCGGCCCGACCACGGAGGTCAGGACCTCGCGAGCCCGTCCGTCGTCGCCGGCCGCCCGCCACGCGCGGGCGAGGGCGAGGTAGGCCTCCAGGCCGTGGACCCAGGCGCAGCCTGGCGCAAAAGTCGCAGAGCGCAGCATGTCGTCGGCGGCTGCGAGCGGCTCCACATCGCCGGTGAGCTCCGCCAGCGGGGCGAGGCAGCGCAGCCGGTAGCTCTCGGCGCTGCCGCTCTCGGCGGCAGCCAGACCCCGACGCAGCAGGAGGAGGGCCTCGTCACGCGCCGCGTCGCCCGAGCGAGCCAGCACGTTCGCCGCCTGCATCGCGCACGCCGTCGACTGGAACCACGTGTGCGTCGTCGAGGGAACGTCGAGGGAGCGCCGGCCCTGGGCGACGGCGTCGTCGAGGTCGCCCCTCAGGCGCGCGATCCACCCGAGATGGGCGAGGTACCAGCTCTCGTGGCCGATCCGTCCGCTGCGCCGCGAGATCGCCAGCGCCTCCTCGACCAGCGATCGCGCCTGGTCCCACCCGCCCCGCGCCAGCGGCACCATGGCCCGCTCGAAGACCGTCCACTGCAGCAGGTGCAGGTTCCCGGCCCGGCGCAGCAAGACCTCGAGCTCGTCGGTGAGTGCGGTCAGCTCGGCGATGCGGCCGGTGTAGGCATAGACGGTCTTGAGCCCGTCGAGACCCAGCGCGAGCGCCCGCGTGTCACCGGACGCCCGCCCCGCCGCGACCGCCCGCCGGCCCAGGTCGAGTGCCTCGGCGAAGCGCAGCCGGTTGCTCGCGAGGACGGCGGATCGCGCCAACAGACCGGCCTCGACCGTGGTCTCGCCGAGGCGCGCCGCCAGCTCGAGCGCCGCCTGCAGATGCGTGGCCCCAGCGTCGAGGCCGAGCCCCATGCCGACCGCGGCGTCGCCGGCGAGCTCGCGATGTGCGTGCATCTGCCCGTGCTCGAGCCCCTCACGTTCCGCGAGCTCGAGGGCGACCCGGAAGTCGGCCATGGCCTGCGGATAGGAGCCGACGGTCTCGCGTACCCGGCCACGGTCGAGATAGCCGCGCAGCTGCAGCTGGGGATCGCCGGCCTCGACGGCGGCCGCGATGCCCTGGTCGAGCAGCCGCTCGGCATCCGGCAGCACGAAGCGGCGGCTGGCCTGGTCAGCGGCATCGAGCCAGTACGTCGCCGCGCGTGCCCACTGTCCGGCCGCCGCGGCGTGGGGCGCGGCCCGCTCGGGCTGGTCGGCGAGCAGCTCAGCCGCGCGCCGGTGGTAGGTGTGCCGGGTCGGCTCCGGCGTGGTGGCGTACAGCACCTCGTGGACGAGGTCGTTGACGAACTCATATGTCCGCCCGGACGCGACCGTGAGGCGCGCAGCCACCAGGGCCTCGCACCGACGCGCGGCGACGGGCTCGCCCAGCTCGAGCAGTCCGGCCACAGTCTCGGGCTCGAAGGACGCGCCGAGGACCGCGGCGGCGCGGGCCAGCTCCTCGACCTCCGGCCCGGCTCTCGCCACGCGCCGGGTCACGGCGTCGCTCAGGGTCGAGGGGATGCCCTCCTGTCCCTCCCGGAGCGCGCGCAGGGTCTCCACGACGAACAGCGAGTGGCCCCCGGTCCGCGCCATGATCGATCCCGCCAGCTGGCGCTGCCCGGCCGACGCCGCCAGCGCCTCCACCGCGGCCGGCGACAGCGGGCCGACGTCGAGACGTTCCGCCAGCTCGCCGAGGCGGGACACCGCCTCGTGGCCCTCCTCGGTTCGAAGGGTCGCCACCACGAGCAGCGGTGCCGATCCCGCGCGGCGGACGAGCAGGTGGACGCCGTCCAGGGTGGACAGGCCGGCCACCTGGAGGTCGTCGAGCAGCAGCAGGACGGGTGCGCGGCTGGCCAGGCGACGGACCACGCTGGCCACGGCCTCGAAGGCGAGCCGGCGTTCGGTCTCCGGCGTCGCGACCTCCCGGGGCATCGGCCCGAGGACGTCCGCGACCTCGGGCACGAGCAGCGCGAGCGTGGCTGCGCGGTCGCCGGCGATCTCCCGGAGGGCTGCCGGGCTGGAGCGCAGGATCGCCGGGCGCAGCGCGTCGACGAGCGGCTGGAGCAGCAGGGAGCTCTCGGTCTCGTAGCAGCGGGCCTGCAGCACGCTGCCGCCGGTCGCGCGAACCATGGCCACGAGCTCACCCGCCAACCGGGTCTTGCCGATCCCCGCCTCGCCGCACAGCAGCAGCAGCCCCGGCTCGCCAGCCACCGCTCTCCCCCACCGCTCGCGCAGCCGGGCCAGCTCCTCCTCGCGTCCGGCGATGACCTGGCTCGGCAGCCCGGCGAGGCGAGCCGAGGCGGCCTGCGACGTCGGCGCCGGGACGGGGACCCTAACCCGGTCGAGTGCGGGCGGTTCCGCCTCCGGGGGGCGTTCGGCGAGGACGTCCTGGAAGACCTGGCGGGTCTCCGGTGCCGGGTCGGTCCCGAGCTCCTCGGCGAGAACGTGGCGCAGCCGCTCGTACGCGGCCAGGCCGCGGGCCGGCTCCCCCGCCGCCGACGACGCGCGCATCAGCAACCGTACGGCGACCTCGTCGAAGGGGTCCGCCGCGCACGACTCCTCGGCCAGCCGGACGGCGAGCTGTGGGTCGTCCACCGCCAGGGCGGCGACGGCGCCGGCGTGCCGCGCCTCGCCGGCGAGCCGATGTACCTCTGCGCGCAGCGCGTCGATCCAGTCGGCCGCCGGCTCACCGACGAGGGCCTCGCCGTCGAGGAGACCGAGCGCGGAGGTCGCCGAGGAGAGGGCCAGCGCCGGCTCCGTGGCCAGGCACGACCCGGCCGCGCGCACCAGCGCATGTGCCTCGCGCACGTCGACCGAGACATCGCCGAGGCGCCAACCCGTACGGTCGCCGAGGATCGCGCCGGCCCCCAGGGCGCCGCGCAGCCTGCTGACGAGGGTCGCGACGTTGTCCGCGGGCTCCTGCGGGGCGTCGCCGGACCAGAGGCGCTCCGCGAGCCAGTCCGCGTCGTGCGGGACCGTCGGGTCCGCCGCCAGGAGGGCGAGCAGCGTGCGCGCCTTGCGCGACCCCACGTCCCGATCCGCGAGCGGAGCGCCCCCGCACAGGACGGTCAGCCTCCCGACCAGGCGGACTTCGGTCGGCGACGCCGGCGCGGCCATCCCTCCTTGCTAGCCGACCGGTCGGCCCGCCACAAGCCCCCGCACGCTGGACCAGGGTCCAGCGTGCGGGGGCGAGCTCAGCCGGAGGTCGCGGGCTGCGGGCTGATCGTGGCGACCCGTGCGTGGTAGTGCTCCTCGTGGCCCTCGACGTGGACGTGCGGGAGACGTCGCTCCAGCCAGGCCGGCAGCCACCAGTTGCGCGAACCCAGCAGGTGCATGACCGCGGGGACGAGCAGCAGGCGCACGACGGTCGCGTCGATGAAGATGGCCGACGCCATCCCGATGCCGATCACCTTGAGGAACACCTGCGGGCTCGGGATGAAGGCCGCGAACACCGCGACCATGATGGCTGCCGCGGCCGTGATGACGCGCGCGGTCGATGCCAGGCCGGACACCACCGCGGTCGCGTTGTCGTGCGTGCGCAGCCAGGCCTCTCGCATGCGGGCGATGAGGAACACCTCGTAATCCATCGACAGGCCGAAGAGCACTGCGAACATGAGCACCGGGATGAACGCGGGCAGCGGGGTCCGCGTGTCGATCCCGAAGATCCGACCGAACCAGCCCCCCTGCAGGACGAAGGCGACGACGCCGTAGGCGGCGGCGACCGAGAGCAGGTTCATGACCGCGGCCTTCACCGCGATCGCGACGCTGCGGAACGAGACGAGCAGCAGCACCATCGAGAGGAGCACCACGCCCGCGATGAGCAGCGGGATGCGCTTGGCGATGTTCGCGGTCGAGTCGATGGAGGCCGCCGTGACGCCACCGACGTGCACGGTCGTCCCGGTTCCGGCCGTGGCCTGCGGGATCACCTCGTCGCGCAGGTGGTGCACGAGGGTCTCCGTGGCTTTGGCCTGCGGACCGGTCTTGGGCACCACGCTGACGATCGCGGTGTCCTTCGCCTCGTTGACCTGGATCGGCGAGACGCTGGCCACGTTCGGTGTCGCCTCGACCGCGGTGACGACCTCCTGCACCGCGGCGGTGGACCCGCCGGACGGGAGCTCGGCCACCAGCAGCAGCGGGCCGTTGGCGCCCGGCCCGAACGCCGCGGCGACCGTGTCGTACGCCGTCCGCGTCGAGGTCCCGGACACATCGTTGCCGGCGTCGGGGAAGCCGAAGCGGACTCCGAGGAACGGCGAGGCCAGCAGGAGCAGGACGGCGGTGCCGGTGACGACCCCGAGCACCCGGTGGCGCTGCACGAAGCGGCTCCAGCGCAGCCAGCCGGCCGACGGGCCTTTCGCCTCGGGGTCGGCCACGTCCGCGGCGGCGCGGGCGCGGCGGGGCATCGGGATGCGCAGCCGGTCGATGCGCTTGCCGAAGAAGCCGAGCAGGGCCGGGAACAGCGTCATGGCGGAGGCCATCACGGCCAGCACCGCGACGATGGTGACCAGCGCCGCGCCCCGCATGAAGGACAGGCCCATCGCGAAAAGACCGAGCATCGAGATGACCACGGTGCTGCCGGCGAGCATCACGGAGCGGCCGGCTGTGTCGAGGGTGGCGACGGTGGCGTCCTCGGGCTCCAGCCCGTGCGAGCGCCACTCGCGGAAGCGGGTGACCATGAGCATCGCGTAGTCGATGCCGACGCCCAGGCCCATCATCGTCGCGAGGGAGGTGGACCAGTCCGGCACCGGCAGGAGGGCGGCGACGACGCCGGTGAGCATCGAGGCGACCGCCAGCCCGGCCAGGGCCACGATCACCGGGAGCCCGGCGGCGACGACGCTGCCGAACATGACCAGGAGGATGATGATCGCGGCGATCAGGCCGATGCCCTCCGACCCGATCTTGCCCTGCTCGGCCTGCTCGATCGTCTGGCCGCCCAGCGACACGTGCAGGCCGTCGGTCGAGGCCGCCTGGGCCATCGACAGCAGTTGCTTGCTGTTGGCGACCGGCTGGTCGATCGGGTTGACGACGTCGAGGTGCAGCTGGGTCAGCGCGGTACGCCCGTCGGCAGAGATCGACCCGGGCTCGGTGAACGGGTTACCGGCGTTGGCGACGTTGCCCACCGTGGCCATCTGCGCGAGCAACCGCTCGACCCGGGCCTTCGTGGCCGGGTCGGTCACCGGCCCGGCACTGCGGACCACGACGTTCACCGTGTCGCCGGAGGCGGCCGGGAAGCGCTCCTTGAGCAGGTTCTGGGCGATGGTGGAGTCGGCGCCGGGTGCGGAGTAGTCCGCCTTGAACTGGCCCGAGAACGCCGCCGACAGCCCGGCGGCGACGACGAGCGCGACCACCCAGACGAGCAGGGTGCGGACCCGGTGCCGGTAGGCGACGCGGGCGAGGCGCCCGAGCGGGCCCGGCGCTGGGATCTCCGAGCCGGTGGTGCCGGCCGCGGTGGTGGTCAGGGTGGCCATGGGTGCTCCTGCGTGGCTGAAGGCGCGTCAGATGCGTTACGATTCATAACGAACACTACCGGACGTCACTTGTCAAGCGTGATTCATGAACGTTAAGGGGCTTTACGATGTCGGCCATGGGACAGGCGTCACCAGTGTCGCGGCGGGAACGGGTCCGCGCCTCCACGCTGGCGGAGATCAAGAGCTGCGCGCTCGAGCTGATGCGCGAGCGGGGCACGACCCAGGTGCACTTCTCCGACATCGCCCGCGCCATGGGGATGAGCGCACCCGCGCTCTACCGCTACTTCGCCGACCGCGACGACCTGCTCACGGCCCTGATCCGCGACGCCTTCAACGACCTGGCCGACACCGTGGCCAAGGCGGTCGCGCCGATCGACCCGGACGACGACTGGGCGCGACTGCGTGCCGGGATGCAGGCGTACCGGGCCTGGGCGCTGGCCCAGCCGGAACGCTTCGCGCTCATCTTCGGGCTGCCCATCCCCGGCTTCGCCGTCGATGAGGAGTCGGGCACGACGGAGGCGGCCAAGGGCGCCATGGACGTCCTGATGTCCCTCGTCGAGGCGGCGTACGACGCGGGGCGGCTCGCTCCGTCGGCCATCACGCACCTGGTCCCCCAGATGGAGGAGATCATGGCCGAGGAGCGGCCCGAGGGGCGACCGGAGCTCCCGCTCGCGTCGTGCCAGGGCACCCTCCACGCCTGGATGACCATGCACGGCTTCGTGAGCCTCGAGTCCGGCTGCCACCTCGCGATGTGGCCGGAGGAGGCGCGCGACCGGCTGTTCGAGGCCCAGACCGAGCTGGCCGCTCGGGCGATCGGGATCACGGTGCCCGCGCCTTGACCGAGGACACCCGCGACCTCGCCGTCGCGATCCGGGGGCTGTACAAACACTTCGGCCAGGTACCGGCCGTCAACGGCGTGGACCTGGACGTCCGCCGGGGCAGCTTCTTCGGGCTCGTCGGGCCCAACGGCGCCGGGAAGACCACCACCCTCGCAATGGTCACCGGCCTGCTCCGCCCGGACGCGGGCGTGGCCTGGGTGGCTGGGTTCTATGTCTGGTCCGACCCGGTGGAGGCCAAGCGCCGGATGGGGATCCTCCCCGAGGGACTCCGACTCTTCGACCGCCTGTCCGGCCGCGAGCTGCTCCTCTTCAGTGGCGCACTGCGCGGTATGGATCCGGACGAGGTGGCGACGCGCGCCGACGAGCTGCTCGACGTCTTCGAGCTGCGCGAGGCCAGTGGCCAGCTGGTGGCCGACTACAGCACCGGCATGCGCAAGAAGATCGGGCTCGCAGTCGCCCTGCTCCACAACCCCCCGGTGCTCTTCCTGGACGAGCCGTTCGAGGCTGTGGACCCGATCTCGGCGCGCACCATTCGCGAGGTCCTCGCCGCGTTCACGGCCCGCGGCGGCACGGTCGTGTTCTCCAGCCACGTCATGGAGCTCGTCGAGCGGCTCTGCGACGAGGTGGCGGTGATGATCGCCGGGCGGATCGTGGCTGCCGGACCTCTCGGTGAGCTCACCGCCGGACGGTCCCTCGACGAGGTGTTCATCGGCCTCGCCGGTCGCACCGGGGACCGCCGTTCCGCCTTGACCTGGCTGGACGGCGGGTGACCCGGGAGGCCGAATCGCTGCCCACGGTGGCAGTGCGACTGCGCCTCGCCTTGCTCCGCGGGGCGCTTCGACCCGGCCCGGGCTCCGATGGACGCACCATCGGGTTCCTGCTCGGCGCGATCGCCGGTGCCGTGCTGTCGGTCGGCGCTCTGCTCGTCCTGACCGGCCTGCGCGGAGACCCCGCGCACGCTGAAGACGCGGCCACGGTGCTCTTCACTGCACTGTTCCTCGGGTGGGTCATCCTTCCGGTCCTGACCTTCGGCAGCGACGACCTGCTCGACCCGAGCCGGCTGGTCCTGCTGCCGCTGACCGGGCGAGAGCTCATGACCGTCCTCGGGATCGGGGGCCTCGTCGGGGTCGCACCGCTCGTCACCGGGATCGCGACCTTGGGGCTGGTGACGGGTACGGCCCATGGCCCGACCTCCGCACTCGTCGCGCTCACCTCGGCGGCACTCGAAGTGGTGATGTGCGTCGTCGCGAGCCGGGCGAGCGCGACGGCGTTGTCCCGAGTGCTGCGATCACGCCGAGGGCGCGACCTCGGCGTAGCCCTCGCGGCGCTCGTGGCGGTGTCGGTGCAGCTGGTCAATCCGGTCCTCCTGAAGACCGAGGAGCGCGGAGGCAACGCGCTCCACAGCGTCGCGTCACCCTTGCGCTGGACCCCGCCGGGCCTGCTCGCCCGGGCACCTGGGCTGCCGCTCGCACCGGCGCTGCTCTCGATGGCGGCCGTGGCCGCCTTCATCGTGGCTCTGCTCTGGTGGTGGGAACGCAACCTGAGGGCGTCCTCGGTACGGCCCGACCGCAGCACCGGATCGCGGCGTCGGCGGGCAGTCTTGGCGCCTCGGCTCGTCGCGCGGGTGCTCCCCCCGGGCCGCACGGGCGCGGTTACCGCGAAGGACTTGCGCTACCTCGGCCGCGACCCGCGGCGAGCAGTGGCTTTCGCCACGTCGGTCCTGCTCCCCACCGTCGTGGTCTTCGTGTCCCCGATGAGCTTGGGGGAGCGTCCGCCGGCGGCGGGCGTGTTCCTCGTCTGCGGCGTCGCGATGCTGATCGGGTTGAGCGGCATGAACCGCTTCGGCGCGGACGGCAGCGCCACCTGGCTGGTCCTCGCCACGCAGACCCATGACAGCGACCAGAAGCGCGACCTCCTGGGCGGCGACGTGGCGACCGTGCTCGCGGGAATCCCGCTGCTCGTGCTCGTCGGGGCGGTCACGTCCGCGATCGCGGGGAGCGTCCGCGACCTGCCCGCCGCGCTGGGCGTGTCGGTCTGCCTGCTGCTCATCGTCGTCGGAGGCTCAGGTCTGGTCGCCGTGCTCGCACCGTTCCCGGTCCCGCGGACCGGCAACGCCTTCAGCACAGGGGCCGCCGGTCAGGGCTGCCTGACCTCGATCTACAGCCTCCTCTGCATGGCCGGGGCCGCGGTCGCGACCCTGCCTCTCGGCCTGCTCGTGGTTCCGTCCTTCTTCGTCCCCGCGCTCGGCTACGTGCTGCTGCTCGTAGGTCCGGCCTACGGTTGGGTTGTCGGTGGACTGGCGCGTCGCGCCGCCGTGAAGAGGTGGGAGTCCCGAGCCCCCGAGATCCTTCAGCTGCTGGCCACCGACCGGACGTGAGGGGCGAGCCCGCCCGTCAGCCTCCCTAGACTCAGGGTCATGGAGTATCGCCAGCTGGGCCGGTCCGGACTGCGGGTGTCGACGATCACCCTGGGCACCATGGGTTTCGGTGGGACGGGGTGGGCGAGCGTCGTCGGCCAGATCGACGTCGACGGCGCCCGCCGGCAGATCGAGCTAGCCCGCGACGCGGGCGTCAACCTGTTCGACACCGCGGACATCTACTCCGCGGGACTGTCCGAGGAGATCCTCGGCGAGGCCCTGGGCAAGGACCGGGACGAGGTCCTCATCGCCACGAAGGTGCGGATGCCGATGGGGCCGGGCCCGAACGACGCAGGGCTCTCCCGGCACCACATCGTGCGCGCGGCGGAGGCGAGCCTGCGCCGGCTCGGCACCGACCACATCGACCTCTACCAGGTGCACGAGTGGGACGGGCAGACGCCGCTCGAGGAGACCCTGAGCGCCCTGGACGACCTCGTCCGCTCCGGCAAGGTCCGCTACGTCGGCGCGTCCAACTACTGCGGTTGGCAGCTGATGAAGGCGCTGGCCGTCTCGGACCGTGCCGGCCTCGAGCGCTTCGTCAGCCAGCAGATCTACTACTCCCTGCAGTCGCGCGACGCCGAGCACGAGCTCATCCCCCTCGGCCTCGACCAGGGGCTGGGAACCCTCGTCTGGAGCCCCCTCGCCGGAGGTCTGCTGAGCGGCAAGTACCGACGCGGCGCGCAACCGCCCGCAGGCAGCCGGCACCTCACCGCCTGGGACGAGCCGCCGGTGCACGACGAGGACCGGCTGTACGACACGGTGGAGACCCTCCTGGAGATCGCCGAGTCCCACGGCGCCAGCGCGGCGCAGGTCGCCCTGGCCTACCTGATCGCCAAGCCCGGAGTGACGTCGGTCGTCGTGGGCGCCCGCACCGAGGACCAGCTCGCCGACAACCTCGCGGCAGCGAGCCTCGAGCTCAGCCCGGACGAGCGCTCGCTCCTGGACAGCGTGAGCGCGCAGCCGCTGCCGTACCCGCACTGGCACCAGGAGAAGACGGCTGCTGACCGGCTCGGTCCCGCCGATCGCTGGCTGGTGGACCGACGCGACCGCTGAGCCGTCGGCCGGTCCCCTCAGTCCGTCAGCCGGCCGGACAGCGCGGCCGCGAGCATCCGGCGAACCAGTGGGGCCAACAGCGGGGCGAAGGTCGCTGACATGTGGCCTCGGTTGCGCCAGCGCAGGATCCCGGTTCGGGTCACCGGCCGGCAGCGGGTCGACGTGCAGAACGCGGCGCTGAAGTCAGCCGTGCCCACGGTCGCCAGGCCGCGCGCGACGTCGCGCTCGGCTCGCCAGACCGGGTTGGGGACGGCACGCGAGTACGCCGTGCCGCAGGCGCGGTTGTCCCCGCCGGTGGCGAGCAGGCAGCGCCCGCTGTCGGTCGCGAGCTCGGGGGTGTCGCGTAGCACGACGATACGGTCAGCGGAAGGGCCGAGGGCGGCGACGGTCCGGCGTACCCCGGCTGCCCACTCGTGCGCGACGGCGGCACTGCCCCGGATCGCGACGTGGGTGCGTCGGTCGACGAGGGCCGCGTGCGCCGACCCGGTGACCACGAGGACATCGATGCGCGGGAGTCGCTTCAGGAGGGCGTAGACGTTGCGCCGCCAGGCGTCGCACGCCCGACCATGGGAGCCGATCCGTACCGACACCACAGGCCCGGGGCACGCCGACTTCGTCGCGTACACGAGGCGCACGTGCAGGGCGCGGGTGGCTCGCTCGAAGGCCGGGAACCACTGCGCCGCGTGCGAGTCCCCGACGAGGACCACGGTCCGCTTGGCGGAGGTGTCGCCGAAGACGCACAGGTGGGCGCGGCTCGCGCTGATCGAGCGCACGTGGCAGCCGTCGCGGTACACGACGGGGCTGTCCGACGACGCCCGCGACACCGCCGGCCGGACCTTCGAGAGGGACACGCGTATCGGGTCCCTGGCCGGGTCGGGTACGCCCGCTGGCAGGCTGGCGCTCCCCGACCGGACCGGGCGGAGCTGGTCAGCGGCCGACGCGGTGGGCACGGCCGACAGCACGACCGCGACCGGGATCAGGGCGAGGACGAGCCGGCGCACCCGGGTACCGAACCAGCGCCGTCTCAGAGCTTCGTCAGCTCCGGTCACAGGCGCAGCCCGGCCATCCCGCCGTCCACCCCGAGGACGGTGCCCGTCGTGGATGCGGCCGCCGGTGACGCGAGGTAGGCGATGGCGGCGGCGACCTCCTCGGCGGTGACCAGCCGCCCCATCGGCTGTCGTCGGCGAAGCGCCTCCGCGGTGGCCGCCGGGTCCTCGGCGGCTTGCAGCAGCCGTGAGACCCACGGGGTGTCCGCGGTCCCCGGGGCGACCGCGTTCACCCGGATGCCCTCGCCGACGTGGTCGGCGGCCATGGCGAGCGTGAGCGCCGCCACGGCACCCTTGCTCGCCGAGTAGAGCGCGCGCTGCCTGACTCCGACGAAGGCGACGACGGAGCAGGTGTTCACCACTGCAGCGTGCGGCGAGCGACGCAGGTGCGGAAGCGCCGCGCGCGTCACGCGGGCGATCCCGACGACGTTGACGTCGAGCACGCGGGCCCACTCCTCGTCGTCGTTGTGCCCGACGTCCCCCGTCGCCCCGATCCCCGCGTTGTTGACGAGGACGTCGATCCCGCCGAGGCGTTCGGCCGCCTCGGTCACCGCCCGGTCCACCGAGGCGGAGTCGGTGACGTCGCACTCGAGGGCGAGGATCGCGCTGTCGACGGCGTCGACCGCGACGTCGAGGGCGGCGACCCGGGCGCCGCGGCCGGCGAGCATCCGCACCGTGGCGGCGCCGATGCCGCTGTTGCCCCCGGTCACCAGAGCGACCAGGCCGTCGAAGTCCGTCACCGGCTGTCTCCTCCCACCGCGCGTCGGCTCACAGCCGGGGGTCCACGTGGATCTTCGGCCCCTGCCCGGCTCCAGCCGGGCGCTCGCCGGCGAGCACTGCCGCGGTGTCGGCGAGCGGGACCGTCGCGGCGACCAGGGCCCGCGGGTCCACCGCGCCCGCGGCGTACTGCTCGATGGTCCCGGCGAGGCCGGGGGAGGCGGAGAGGACGCCCACGGCGGTCACGTCCTTCAGCGCGAGGACGCGCGTGTCCACGAGGCTGGGCGTCCCGGCGAGACCGACGTACACGACGCGCCGGCCGGGCTCGACGAGCTCCAGCGCCCGCGCCGGCAGCATCGCCGCGTTCGAGGCGTCGATCACTGCATCCCACGCCAGACCGGGCAGATCGGGCTCGGCCCACACACCGTCGAAGCCCAGCGAACGCGCGAAGTCCAGCGAACGTTGCGAGCGGCCCATGAGGTGGACCTCCGCACCGGCCGCCCGTGCAAACTCCGCGCACAGCAGGCCGATCGTTCCCGCCCCGAGCACGAGCAGCCGCCGGCCGGGCCCGACATCGGCCCCGCGCACGGAGCGAAGGGCGTTGCCGCCGGGCTCGACGAGCGCCCCGAGCACGTCATCGACGCTGTCAGGGAGGGCGTGCAGCGAGGTGACGGGCACCGCGAGCCGCTCCGCCAGCGCACCCGGCCGGCCGCCACGGATCCCGACCTCGTCCCGGTACTCGCACACGTGCTGCAGGCCGCTCGCGCACCGCCGGCAGGTGCCGCACCCGAGCATGGTGTCGCCGGTGACACGGCGGCCCAGCCACGAGGGGTCCACGTGCTCGCCGACCTCGACGACGGTGCCCATCCACTCGTGACCGAGCCGGATGGGGAACTGGGCGTGGCCCTCGTGCAGGTACTGCATCTCGCCGGTGAAGAACTCGACGTCGGTGCCGCACACCCCGACCCGTCCGACCTCGACGACCACCTCGCCCGGGACGGCTCTCGGGGCCTCGACCTCACGGACCTCGGCGGCATAGGGCGCCGTGACCACGAAGGCGCGCATCGTGCTCATCCGCCGGGACTCGAGCACTCAGGCATGCAGCACCGCCGCTCCGCCGAAGCGCCCGTGCGCCAGGTCCGCGAGCGCGCGCGGCGCGTCGCTCATGCCGTACGCCACCGTGGTGGTCCGGATCCGGAAGCGCTCCGCCAGGCTGAGGAACTCCTCCCCGTCGTGGCGGGTGTTCGCGGTGACGCTGCGCAGCCTGCGCTCCTGGAACAGGTGCGTGTCGTAGGTCAGGGCGGGGATGTCCGACAGCCAGATCCCGGCCACCGCGAGCGTGGCGCCCCGATCCAGCGCGGCCAGCGCCACCGGAACCAGGTCGCCGGCCGGGGCGAAGAGGATGGCTGCGTCGAGCTTCTCCGGCGGGCTGTCCGTCGCGGCGCCCACGGAGTCCACGCCCAGAGCGGTCGCGAGTGCGCGGTTGTGCTCGCCGCGTGTCAGCACGTGCACCCGCATCCCCAGGTGCAGCGCGACCTGAGCGGTGAGGTGGGCGCTGCCACCGAACCCGTAGATCCCGAGCCGCCCTCCCGGCGGGATCTCGGTGCAGCGAAGGGCCCGATAGCCGATGATGCCGGCGCACAGCAGCGGGGCTGCGTGCTCGTCGTCGAGTCCGCTCGGCAGGCGATAGGCGTACGCCTCGTCGACGATGCAGAGGTCCGCGTAACCGCCGTCGATGTCCCAGCCGGTGAACCGCGGGTCGAGGCAGAGGTTCTCGGCACCCTGCCGGCAGTATCGACATGACCCGTCCGTGCGGCCCAGCCAGGGGACGCCCACCCGCTCACCGAGGGCGAAGCGGGTCGCTTCGGGCCCGACGGCGTCAACCACCCCGACCACCTCGTGGCCCGGCGTGACCTCGGGCCGGCGCGGCGCCAGGTCCCCCTCCGCGAGGTGCAGGTCCGTACGGCAGACCCCGCAGCAGCGGACGCGGACCCGGACCTGACCGGTGCCCGGCTCGGGCACCTCCCGCTCCACCCGGCGCAGCGGCCCGGAATCGATCGGCTGGGGTGAATCCACGACCCAGGCCAGCATCCGTTCCACGCCCCCTACCCTGCCCGACGCGGATCGGCACCGTCAGCAGGGGCTCGGGCCGGGGGCGCGGAGGAACCGGTCGATCCGGACGCGCGGAGCGCCCGCCGGGCCGACCGCGCGGGAGTAAGTTCGTCAGTCGGAGATCGTTGGTCGCGCGCGGCAACGTGCGGCCACCGAGTGGGCTGGAAGCGAGGGCGAGAGCGATGGCGGACGCGACGACCGACGTGAGGCACACCCTTGGGGAGGCGGCTGCACGGCAGCTGTCCACGACCACGAAGACCGCCCCGCAGTGGTCAGGCATCACGCCCCGATGGTTGGTCAGCCTGCTGCCGTGGGTCCCGGTCGAGGCGGGTGTCTACCGCGTCAACAAGGTCAAGGACGCGGAAGCGGGCGCTGCGGACGTGGAGTGCAGCCCGGAGCAGGAGGAGGAGCTGCCCGAGACGTTCGTCGACTACGAGAAGGAACCGCGGGAGTACGTGCTCAATGCCGTGACGACGGTGCTGGACGTCCAGACCCGGGTGTCGGATCTCTTCAGCTCGCCCCACGACCAGATTCGCGAACAGCTGCGCCTCACGATCGAGAAGATCAAGGAGCGCCAGGAGGGGGAGCTGGTCAACAACACGGACTACGGGCTGCTGAACCAGGTGGTCGCCTCCCAGAAGGTAGCCACCCGTACCGGCCCTCCGACGCCGGACGACTTCGACGAGCTGATCTCGCTCGTGTGGAAGCAGCCGAGCTTCTTCCTGGCCCATCCGAGGGCGGTCGCCGCCTTCGGACGAGAGTGCACGCGCCGGGGCGTCCCACCGGCGACGGTGAACCTGTTCGGAGCCCAGTTCCTCACCTGGCGCGGACTGCCCGTCATCCCCTGCGACAAGCTCGACGTGACGGACAAGGGCAGGACGAACGTCCTGCTGCTGCGCACCGGGGCCGAGAAGCAGGGCGTCGTCGGACTGTTCCAGCCGGGTGTCCCCGGAGAGGTCACTCCCAGTCTGTCGGTCCGCTTCATGGGCATCGACCACAAGGCCATCGCGTCGTACCTGGTGTCGCTGTACTGCTCGGCGGCGGTGCACACCCACGACGCCATTGGCGCGCTGACCGACGTCGACGTCACGAACTACCATGAGTACAAGTGACGTCGTCGGTGACGGCGTGCCGACGGATGGCGAGGGGCCGGCGGTCGGGCTGCCGGACGTCGCGACGCTGACCGCCCTGGCCAACGAGTTCTTCCGCGCCCTGCCCGACGGCGCCACCGTCGCTCCCTCGGCGGCACCCGGCAACCTGCCCCCACCCGCTCCCCTGTCGCCGCCCTCGCCGTCGCTTCGCAGCCAACCCGCACCCCCGACGTCCGCGGCCACCGCGAGCGCACCCCTCCCGGGACCGCTGGTGTCACCTGTGCCGGTCCCGGACGCGCCCTACCTCACTGAGCTCCCCCCACCGCTGGGCGTCGCGTCCTTCACCACGCTGCCGTCGCTCCCACCCGGCGTCCCGGCTCCTCCGGACCTCGTCGCGCTGCTGAGCCTGGCCGACGGCCCTGCCACCGCCGACCCACCTGCCGCGGAGGTTCCGCAGCCCCTCGCCTCGTCGGTACCGACCGCCTCGCACGACGTCGCGACGACCCCGGCGTTCGAGCAGCCCGCCGGCTCCCCCGTGCCGATGCCCGACGAGGTGCAGCTGGCTCAGGTGCCGACCACCCTGGGTGCGGTGATGGGTTTCGTCGCGGCCGTGCCGTTCATGCCCGTCGTGCCCTCGGCCACGCCCGACGCCGCCGAGCCCAGCTCCCTCGAGGGTGTCCCCGATCCGCTGGCCGTCCCGGTCTCGGCACAGCCGGCCGTGGCGTACCCGATGGACGAGGCCGGCTCCGCCCTGGCGAGCCCGGTCCGGTCCGCCGATCTCCAGATCTCGGAGAGCTCACTCGGCTTCCACCCGGACCTGGTGCCCACGCTGGAGCGCGCGCCGGGACCCTTCGACCCGCACCTGGTGCGTGGTGACTTCCCGATCCTGCGCACCCAGGTGCACGGCAAGCGGCTGGTGTGGCTGGACAACGCGGCGACGACCCAGAAGCCGCAGGCCGTGATCGACCGCCTGTCGCACTTCTACGAGCACGAGAACTCCAACATCCACCGTGCCGCGCACGTCCTTGCGGCACGCGCCACCGACGCCTACGAGGCGGCGCGGGACAAGGTCCGGCGCTTCCTCAACGCACCCTCCGACGAGGAGGTCGTCTTCGTCCGGGGGACGACGGAGGGCATCAACCTCGTCGCCCAGAGCTGGGGGATCGCCAACCTCGACCGAGGCGACGAGGTCCTCATCACCTGGCTCGAGCACCACGCGAACATCGTGCCCTGGCAACAGGTCTGCGCCCGGACCGGAGCGGTCCTGCGGGTCGCTCCCGTCGACGACACGGGCCAGGTGGTGCTCTCCGAGTACCAGCGGCTCATCACGCCGAGGACCCGGCTGGTCGCCTTCACCCAGGTGTCCAACGCGCTGGGCACGATCACCCCGGCCGCTGCGATGATCGACATCGCCCACCGGCACGGCGTACCCGTCCTGCTCGACGGCGCCCAGTCGGTCTCGCACATGCCGACCGACGTGCAGGCACTCGACTGTGACTTCTTCGTGTTCTCCGGACACAAGGTCTTCGGCCCGACGGGCATCGGTGTCGTCTACGGCAAGAAGCGGCTGCTCGAGGACATGCCTCCCTGGCAGGGCGGGGGGAACATGATCGCTGACGTGACCTTCGAGCGGACGGTGTACCAGCACCCGCCGTCGAAGTTCGAGGCGGGCACCGGCAACATCGCCGACGCCGTGGGTCTCGGCGCGGCGCTGGACTACCTGAGCGGCATCGGTGTGGCCAACGTCGCGGCGTACGAGCACGAGCTCCTCGGCTATGCGACCGACGGCCTGCGTACCATCCCCGGCCTGCGCCTCATCGGGACGGCCGCTGACAAGGCCGGCGTCATCTCCTTCGTCCTCGACGGCTTCCGGACCGAGGACGTCGGCGCGGCGCTGGACCGCGAGGGCATCGCGGTGCGGGCCGGGCACCACTGCGCGCAGCCGATCCTGCGCCGCTTCGGCGTGGAGAGCACGGTGCGGCCTTCCCTCGCGCTGTACAACACGCCTGAGGACGTCGACTGCCTCGTGGAGGCACTTCGCAAGATCCAGGCCGGACGGCCCTAGCCCCCGGCGGAGCGGGCTCCCACGACACGCACGGGCAGGGAGGTCAGCGCGTTGGAGAAGTTGGACCGCACACGGCGCGGCGATCCGACGACCTCGAAGCGTTCGGTGCGCGCGAGGAGCTGCTCGAGCACGATGCGGATCTCGAGACGGGCGAGGTGCTCGCCGATGCACCGGTGGGGACCTCCCCGGCCGAACGCGACGTGGGGGTTGGGATCCCTCGTGACGTCGAAGGCGTCGGGGTCGGCGTAGACCTCCTCGTCACGGTTCGCCGACGTGAACCACACCACCACCTTGTCCCCCTCGGTGATGGACGTCCCGCCCAGGACGGTGTCGCGGGTCGCCGTACGCCTGAAGTGGTGCAAGGGGGTCGTGAAGCGCAGGACCTCCTCGACCGCCGAGTCGAGGCCGCGGGCGTCACCGCGGCGCACAGCGTCCCACTGCTCCGGGTTCTCGACGAACGCCTGCAACCCCAACGCGAGCGCCGATCTGGTCGTCTCGTTGCCGGCGACCACCAGGAGCAGGAACATCGCGTCCAGCTCCTTGCCGACCAGCGCCGGACCGCTGTTGTCCGACCGGACCAGGCGGGACATCAGGTCCGCGCCGGGGTCCGCCAGGTGTTGGCGGGCAAGCCACCGCGCGTAGTCGTGCATCTCGAGCGCCGCCGGGCTGCGAAAGGGCACCAGCCGGTACTGCTCGCTCGCCGGGCTGTCGAGCAGGACGTCGGCGATGTCGGGATCGGTGTTGCCGAACATCCGGTCACCCAGCTCGACCAGCCTGCGCTCGTCCCGCTCGGGGACGCCTAGGATGCGGCAGAGGACTCGGATCGGCACCTCGGTCGCGACATCGGGGACGAAGTCGAACTCGCCCTTCGGCAGGGCAGCGTCGAGCACCTCGGTGACGGTCTCCCGGACGAGCTGCTCGTAGTGGGAGACGCCGCGTCGGGTGAACTCGGGCGCGACCTTGCGCCGCAGCCTCGTGTGACCCGGCGGATCCATGTCGATCATCGACTTCCGTGCCTCGAGCGCGTCCGGTTCCAGGTCCTCCAGCGCCGAGGCACCCCGCTCCGAGGAGTAGGTCGCCGTGTCGCGCGACACCGCGACCACGTCGGCGTAGCGCGTCACCGACCAGAAGCCACGGCCGCTCCGCTCCGGGTTCCAGTGCACCGGCGCGCGTTCGCGCAGGAGACGGAACCAGTCGTAGGGCACGGCACGCTGGAAGGCGTCCTGGTCGGTGAGGTCGACGTCGGCGAGGCTGATCGCGGAGGTTGCCGTCACGGGGACACCCCGTGCCAGTCGGCGAGATGGGACCGGATGTGGCCGGGGACCGCCTCCGCGGGGTAGTAGCGGTCGTAGAAGTCCAGGTCAAGGTGATGGGCCTGGTACCAGACGGTGGTCAGGAAGGGGTCGATGGTCGCCGGGAAGCGGCCATAGGTGTCCCACACGTAGCGCACGAGGGTCTTGGTGGCCTCGATCGCCTCGTCGCTGGGGCGTGGGATGCGCTCCACGACACGCGGGTCGGTCCAGGGGACCCCGTCCGTGCGCCGGAAGATCCCATCTGCGCCCCATCGAAGGCCGACGACGAAGTCCACGGCGGCCTCGATGCTGGGGTGGTAGGGCGGCAGCGCCGCCTCGAAGATGCCGTCGAGGCCGATCGGGATCCACTCGCCCGGCCCGACCGGCGCGTCGTCCGGCACCTGCAGGAACCGGAATCCGAGGCCGCCCGCGTCGCCCTCGCCGCCGGCCTCGTGCCAGCGTGGGGTTCCGCCCATGGTGACCCGGCCCTTGCCCCCGGAGAACGGGAAGCCGCCGAGCCCCAGCGCCTGCGTGGCGAACCCGAGATTGGCCACGACCAGGCCGGACTCGACGCCGTTGGCGTCCACCATCTGCCAGCGCTCGAAGTCCGCGAGGTCGACCGGGTGGCTGTCGTCGAGGAAGCCGCTGCTCGCGAACGCGCGCAGCGGGTCGGCGCCCAGCCGCTTGTCGACGAGGTAGTACCCGTGCGGTCGGTCGAAGTACAGGAGCAGCGCCGAGATGGCCTGGCGCGTCACGTCCGCGACGGGGATGAACAGCGTCGACCCCGCCACGTTGACGAGCTGGTGGTTGAAGGCGAAGAGGTTGGGCCTGGCCCGAGGGACGTCCAGCCTGCCGTCCTGGAGGCGCACGGCTCCGCCGAGGTGGGCGAGGTTGTCCGCGGGCGTCTGGTTCTGCACGTACGTCGTGGGCCGGGCATCGCGTTGCGGCAGCACGTACACGCCCTCGTCGTTGGTCCAGAACACCTCGGTGGAGTGGTTGGCCAGAGGGCTGGGATAGGTCCGTCCCGTGAAGCTGCCGAGCTTGTCACCCCCCGTGGGGCGACCGTCGGCGTCGAGGAATGGCCACTCCTCTCGTACCACCCCGGTGATCCCGGTGGCAGCCGCCACGAGAACGGCCTCCTCCAGCCGCGACAGCGCCAGCGGCTCGTGCCGGGAGCGGTGTTCCAGCGGACCGCTGAGCGCCCCGCCCAGGGGAAAGCGCCTCGCCCGTCGGCTGAACAGCGCCTCCAGTGCGGGGAAGGACGTCGCCGCCTCGAGCGCCTCCACCGGCGGAACGGCCGATGCGGTCACCGGTTGCGCAAGTACCTGTCGCGCTCCCATTGCGTCACCTCCCGGCTGTACGCGCTCCACTCCGACTCAGCGAGCACGAGGAAGTCGTGAACCGCGTCCTCGCCCAGGATCTCCGCGATGCGCGAGTCCGCACGGGCGGCGTCGACCGCCTCACCCAGCGTCGCCGGGAGAGGCGGACCCCCGCCGGCGTACAGGTCGCCCGCCCGACGCGACGGGGGCTCGGCGGCGCTCTCGAGCCCGGCCACGACCGCGGCCAGAGCAGCGGCGACGGCCCAGTACGGGTTCGCGTCCGCGGCCGGGGTACGCAGCTCGATACGCGTCGCCTCAGGGGCTTCGATGAGCGAGCGGACCGCACCCGTTCTGTTGTCACCGCTCCAGCTCGCTGTCGTGGGTGCGAAGGACGCCACCGTGTAGCGCTTGTAGGAGTTGACCGTGGGCGCGCCGAACACGGTGATGCCGGGCAGGTGAGCGAGCAGGCCACCGATAGCGTGCCTCGCCGCCGCCGGCTCGACGAGGTCGTCAGAAGCGAACGCCGGCTTGCCGTCCCGCCACAACGACACGTGCAGGTGCTGGGACGACCCCGACCACTCGGAGAACGGCTTCGCCATGAACGTGGCCAGCTGGCCGGCACGGCGCGCTGCCTCCCGGACGGCGTACCGGAGCCGGAAGGCGTCGTCGGCCGCGGTCACCGCCTCCGCGTGATGCAGGTTGAGCTCGACCTGCGCGGGGGCGTATTCGGTGTGCACACCCTCGAGCGGGACGAAGCCGTGGACCGTGTCGACGATCTGCTCGAGCGCGGGATCGAGCTCGTTGGCCTTCTCCAGGGAGTAGCACTGCAGCAGCTGGGGCGGCAGCGTCCCGTCGGCCTGGAGCAGGAAGAACTCCAGCTCGACGCCGACGCGCGCGGAGAAGCCCAGTTCGGCCAGCCGACCGACCACCCGGCGCAGCACCTCGCGCGGAGACGTGCGCACCGGCTGCCCGTGGTGGTCGACGACATCAGCGATCACCTGGATGGTCCGCTTCCGCCAGGGAAGCGGTCTGGCCGTGGACAGGTCAGGAACCGCGAAGGCGTCCGGATATCCCGTCGAGGCGTTGCTCAGGCGCGCGTCGTCCACCACCTCCCCGACCAGATTCCACGCGAGGGCGGCGTCACAGAAGGTGAAGCCGCCGGCCGCGACGTGACCGAGGAAGCGACGCGCCGGGATCCGCTTGCCGAGCACGTGACCGCCCTGGTCCGGCCAGGCGACCTCCACCTCGTGGACCCAGCCGCGGTCGATGGCCTGCTCGAGAGGGACGTCCAGGTAGTCCGTCGCGAGCTCCCCGCCTGCGACCTGGGGCTCCGCAAAGGTGGTCATCGGGAGGACCCGTCGGGGCCGGCGGAGACCGTCTGAGTGCTCTCCGACAACGAGCCGATGTCCACGGCCGTGGCGGCGTCGAGGTCCACCGTGTCCCTAGCGCTGCTCTCGTCCGCCACCTCGTGCGCGTGCACGACGAGACTGCCCAGGCTCGCGGGGTCACGGTCGCTGCGGCGGCGGATGACCGCGTACCAGGCCAGGCCGACCAGAAGGAGGCCCAGGAAGACGTACGGCAGGATCGAGTACGGATAGGCCGGGACCGGGACGAGGTTCTTGTAGATGACGAACGCGATGCCGAGGATGCCGAGGATGCTCGTGATCCGCACGGCGGCGCTGGGCTGACCGATGCGCTTGAGGTAGCGCGGGGCCGCGAGGAGCACCAGGAGGTAGGCCAGCAGATAGCCGAACGTCGCGGCGGTGGCCACCCAGCCGAAGATGTCCAGGAGGTCGGCGCCGACGAGGACGAGCACCGCCGGGATGAGGAAGATGACCGGGGTGAGGATCGCCAGGGCGACGTGCGGGGTCTGATGGCGGTGATGGGCGTCCCCGAGCCGTACCGGGAGCACCTGCTCGCGGCCGAGGTTGAACAGCAGCCGCGACGCGGCGTTGAGGCTGGCCGTCGTGCACGCGAGAGCCGAAACGACGATGCCGAGATCGACGATGCTGCCGAGCCAGGACACGCCGGCCTGAGCGGCGAGGGCGTTCAGCGGGGATGAGGTCTCCGCGAGTGGTGTGGTGACGGACTTGTAGCCGAGCACCTGGATGTAGCTGGAGATGACGTAGAGGATCCCGGCACCGAGCACTGTCAGCAGGATCGCTCGGGGGACGGCGCGGAAGGGATGCCTGGCTTCGGCTCCGAGAGAGCTGGACGACTCGAAGCCGACGAAGGCCGCGGCCGCGAGCACCGCGGCGACCGAGATGTCGCTGATGGTCGAACCGTGTGCACGCAGCTGGGCACCGTCCACCGAGAAACCGACGTGGACAAGGGTCACGACGAGCACGGCCACGATGGCGATGAGGCTCGCAACCTCGAAGATGATGGCGGCTCGGGTCGACAGGCGCACGCCACGGAACGGGAAGTAGGCGCCGATCGCCGCGGCGAGCAGGAGGAGCAGCAGGGTAACCCCGGTCCCGCTGATGGTGACGCCGATCGAGTCGAGGAAGGCCCCGCCGTAGATGACGGCGCCCGTGGTCGTGGCCGCGGCGATCCCGAGGTAGCCGAGGACGAGCGCCCACGCCGCCGTGAATCCGGCAGTCGGGCCGAGCCCGCTCGCGGCGTACGTCGCCAGCGACCCGGTCGACGCGGCGCGGCGGGCGAACTGAGCCACGCTGTGACTGGCCAGCAGGACGATGACGGTGCCGATCACGAACGACCAGACTGTGCCGTCGCCGGCGATGAGATAGGCGACGGGGATGGTCCCGGCGATGGCGATGCTGGGGCCGGTCGCCGCCAGGGACTGGGCGAAGACTTCCAGGTGATTGAGGCTGCCGTGCGCGAGGTGATGGCGTCGATGGCGCTCGTGCAGCGTGTCGGAGGTCGGTTCGGCGAAAGTGGTCACGGTGAGTCCTTCGGGGCAGGGGTCACCCCGCGGAGCCGACCGGTCGGCCGTGGCGACGGGGTGACCTCGGGGACGGCGGGGAGGCGCCCACACGCGGGCGCGGCGACGCGGCTCGTTCAGCCAGAGGTCAGCGACACGGACGACAACACGCGCCGACCCGCGACACCGACGGTGTCGACGAGAGGCCCGGGCGAGCGGTCACGCAGGTGACGCTAGAGCGGAGAGCGACTGCGGGTCAACGTCATGAGACGGAAAAAGCGTTGTCCTGCAAAGATTTTGCCTCGTCGATGCAACGCCGGGACGCTGGTGTTTCCTCTTCGTGACATCGCGGCATTTGCTACTGGACGTCCCGACCTCAGACCTGCCCGAGCCGTTCGGTCATGACACCGCGAAGTGCCAAGGCCACCGCCGGGCGACTCATGGTCAGGGACCGGAACGCGTCGGTCGGCAGGGCCCACACGACGACCGGCTCGACGGCAGTGACCGTCGCCGTCCTGGCTCCCGCGCCCAGGACGGCGATCTCGCCGAAGAAGTCGCCCTGTCCCAGATCCCCGACCCGGCGGCCGCCCGCTGTCACCGTGACGCGGCCGGATGCGAGGACGTAGAACGCCCGGGCGTCCTCTCCCTCGGCCACGACCACGGATCCCCGCTCGTGGCGCTCGACGACAAAGCGTGAGGCCAACGTCGACAGCACCTCGTCGTCGAGGCCGTCGAACAGCGGCACGGCACCGAGCTCGGCGGACGTGACCACCATGACCTCCCCGACGACGAGTGCCGACAGGTATCCGCTCTCCGGTCCCCAGTATCGATCCCGCCCGCGCCCTACGACAGGAACCTCGGCGCCTGGTCCAGGACGGCTCGCGCCGCAGCGCGGCCCGACTCCACCATGCGGTCGAGCTGGTGGAACTCGAGCAGTCCCACACCGCGCGTGGACGGCGTCACGACCACCGCGCCGGCGGCCTGCGCCTGGGCGAGCGCTCGGCCGCTCCCGATGAAGATCGTGCGCATCAGGGTCTCGCCGAGCGTCGGCACCCTCACAGTGCCTGCCGTCTCTGAAGTGTCGCCGGATGCCGGCCGGGTCGGGGAGCCGCCGGTACCGATGTTGACGGCGAGGACCGGGCCCTCGTCGCGATCGGTGAGCAGGCGCACCGGGAGGTTGTCCAGGATCCCGCCGTCGGAGAGCAGGCGCGGCCCGTCACGTCGAGGGGGGAACAGCACCGGCAGCGACACCGACGCGAGCAGGGCGTCGACGACTCGCCCACGCCGCATGTCGTGCACGGTCCGCGCCTGCAGGTCGGTGCTGGTGCAGGCGAACCGCCTCGGGAGCTCCTCGATCGCGAGGTTGCCGAACCGGCGGTGCAGCGCGTGCTCCAGGCGCCGGCCCTTGGCCACCGACGCGACGGGGAGGGTGTAGTCGCTGAACGGCCGCCGCCGTACGAGCTCCTCGTAGCAGATGTCCTCGACTTCTTGGGCGCTGTGACCGCTGGCCCATAGAGCCGCGACCACGGCGCCCAGGCTCGCCCCGGCGACCCGGTCCACCTCGATCCCCGCCGCGCTCAGCTCGTGGAGCACGCCGATGTGTGCGAAGGCACGCGCACCTCCCCCCGCCATCACGACGCCGACCGAGCCGCCCCCGATACGGGCGGCCAGCCGGCGTAGGTCGCCCACGCCGGGTGGGGACTGCGTGCTCGTCACCGCCCACGCATCCGTCGCGGCTGCCCAGGCGCGGACCTGCGCCCCGGTGGCCGGGCGCGGGCCGACCAGCACGACGTCCGCACCGGTGCGCCCGAGCGGCGGTTCCGCCGGCGGCGGCGTGTCCGCGGGCGCCACGAGCACGAGGTGGTCGGCCTGTCTGACGCAGCGCCGCCACCACTCGCCCTCCGGATCCGTGGCGACGAGCATGACCCGCTCGTGCTCCGCCTCGGCCCGCTCCAATCCGTCCGGGGTCGCCGCGTCCAGCCGGAGCACCTCGACGAACCTCTCGAGGGCACCCCGCAGCGCCTCGGCCACCGCTGCGACCGGGGCCTCGGGGACGAGTCCGACAACGGCGACCACGCTCGGTCGAGGAGGACGACTGGAGCGCTCCGGGACGGCTCCGTCCTGGATCTGCTCGGCGAGCACGGTGGCGAGCGCGTCGAGAGCCGCCCGGTCCTCTCGGACCACTGAGTCGAAAGCGCCTCGGGACACACGCAGCAGCCGGCTGTCCCTGCGCGCCCTGATCGACGCCGACCGCCGGCCCCCGGTGAGCAGGGACAGCTCGCCGATCACGGCCCCGGCGCCGAGCTGGCGCAGCTGGACCGAACCCGTCGACACCTCGAGCCGACCCGTGACCAGCAGGTAGAAGTCGTCTGCAGGGTCGCCCTCGCGGAACAGCCACTCCCCCGCCGCCAGATGCACCTCGGTAGCGTCCGCCTCCAGCTGCTTGCGGACGTCTTCGGGCAAGCGGGACAGCAATCCGGTGGTGGTGACGCCCGCGCCGGCGGCTACCGCGGGCGACGCCGCGACGGGGAGCAGCACGCTCGGGAGTGAGCCGTCGTCCACCTCCTCGGCAGTGAGGTCCACCCGAACCCGGCCGAGGAGCCCGGCCAGCGCCGCGGTCATGACGAAACAGACCGACGAGAACACCCAGGCGTGACGCAATCCGTCGACGAGCGTCGTGGTAGAAGTCGCGCTAGGCGTCCCGACGATGATGACGAGGATCGCGATGCCCAAGGTGGCGCCCACCTGGCGCGCACTGGTGTTGACCGCCGACGCCGTCGCGAACCTGCCCCCGGGCACCGCGGCCAGCACCGCGCTGCCCAGCACGGGCAAGGTCGCTCCCACCCCTATGCCGCTGAGGATCTGGCCGGGGAGCCAGGTCGCCAGGAAGTCTGGCGTGACCGGCACCTGGGTGGCGTACCAGACATAGGCCAGTGCCCAGACGAGGGCGCCGGGCACGACGACCAACCGGTAGCCGCGGGTCTCCGCGACCCGACCCAGCGCGGCGGCGAGCAGCGCGGCGACGAGGGCACCGGGGACGACGGCCATGCCGGCGCGAAACACCGAGTAGCCCCAGACGTATTGCAGCCACAGGATGTTCGTCAGCAGGTAGGCGTAGAAGCCGGCGCCGGCCACGAGCGAGGACAGGTTGCCGACGGCGAAGGCCCGGATGCGCAGCAGGGTCGGGTCGAGCAGCGGCGTCGGATGGTTGCGGGAGCTGAGCACGAATCCGCCGAAGAAGGCCGCGGAGGCGAGCAAGCACGCCCAGACCTGCGCGCTGCCCCATCCCCAGTCACCGCTCTTGACCAGGCCGAGGGTGAGCAGACCGAGCGCGAGCGCCGAGAGAACCGCACCCCGCAGGTCGGGTCGGCGGCGACGGCCCGGGGCGCGGCTCTCGACGAGCAGCGACCGGCCCGCCCACGTCGCGGCGAGACCAACGGGGACGTTGACGAGGAAGGCCCAGCGCCAACCGCCGGCCTCCACGAGAGCTCCTCCGACAGGAGGTCCGAGCCCGGCGGCGAGCGCCGCCGATGCCCCCCAGAGCCCGATCGCGTGCGAGCGGCGCGCGGCGGGGAAGGCCTGGACGACCAGGGCGAGCGACGCCGGTACCAGGATCGCCGCCCCGAGGGCCTGGAACATCCGCGCACCCACCAGGAAGCCCACGGAGCCGGCGGCGGCGCACACGGCGGAGGAGAGGGTGAAGAGCAGCACCCCGACGGTGAACGCACGCCGTCGACCCACGAGGTCGGCCAGCCGTCCGGAGACGACGAGGAACGCGGCGAAGACGATGCTGTAGGCGTTCAGGATCCACGACAGCGAGGAGATCGAGGAGCCGGGCAACGACCGCTGAATGCTGGGGAAGGCGACGTTGACGATGGTCGCGTCCAGGAAGGCGAGGAACGCGCCGAAGGAGGCGACGAGCAGCACGGTGCGCTCGGAGATCCGCCCCCGTCCCCGTGTCAGCCGGCGCGTGGCGTCCCCGACCGTCATCGGTCTCCTCGACGTCGCGATCCTGTCTTTCGGATCAGCCTCGCACGGTGGAGCGCGACGCGCTCGACGTCCCGTGAACCTGTGAGCAGGCACTGCCCGGGGCAGTGAGTGACGGCCTCAGTCGCGAGGGAGCGGCAGCCAGGCGAAGCCGTACGGCCGCAGGTGGACCGCGTCGTCGGCGACCGACGCCGTGTGCCGCCCGACCACCGCGATGGCGGGAACGTCGAACCCTGCCGAGCGAAGGATGTCGAAGCCGACCACCTGCCCGTTCCCGCCGATGTCGACGAGGGCGAGCAGGCCGCTGCCGTCCTCGGCTCCTCGGACATAGGCGAGCAGGCCCGGCACGCCGAGGTCGAGCACGGTCGAGGAGGCATCGGAGCGCAGGGCGCTGAGCTCCCCCCTCGCCGCTGCAAGCACCTTCATGGTCGCGAACACCCGCGACTCGGCCGTGCCCTCCTGGTTGCGGCGTTCGGCAGCGGCCCAGTCCATCCGCGGGCGGTGGACCCATCGGTTGTCGTGGCCGTGGCCCGGTTCGTCGGCCCAGGCCGGGTCGTTGCGCAGGGCCAGCTCGTCGCCCATGTAGACGAGGGGGATCCCCCCGAAGGAGAAGACCACGGAGTACAGCGCCTCGAGCCGGGAGAGCGCCAGGTCGAGCGCGACCTCGTCCTGGGCCTCCAGCGCGATCCCGACACCGCAGAGTGACGCGGTCGTCCCGCTGATCGGCGACGCCCCCGTCGGGCTGGCCTGGAAGACGTCCCCTTCGGCGAAGGAGCCGGGCACGGTCCCGTCGTAGAACTCGCTGAGGAAGCGCCGGTGCGCGGGGCCGTCGAGCCCGACTGCGGCAGCGTCGGCGTCGGCCACCGCCCAGCCGATGTCGTCGTGGCCGCGCACGTAGGTCACCCAGCTCGTCGAGCGGGGAGCGGCGGGCCGGCGGGTGAGCGCCTGTCGGGCGAGGTCGGAGGTGCCGGTGGCCAGCATCGACCACAGCATCACCATGAGCTGGTTGTCATAAGCGAGGTCGCACTCGCGGCAGTACTCCCCGTGGTCGCCCAGGTAGCGGGTCAGGATGTCAGGGGCCACCATCGCCTCGGCCTTGAGCAGCACACCGGGGGCCGCGACGGACAGCATGGCGCGGAACGCCTGCAGCAGCAGGTGCGTCTCCGGCTGGTCCTGGCAGTCGGTCCCGAGCCGCTTCCAGAGGAACGGGGCCGCGTCCAGACGCAGGATGTCCGCCCCCCGGTTGGCGAGGGTCAACATCGTGCGCAGCATCGCTCGGAACACGTCGGGGTTGGCGTAGTTGAGGTCCCACTGGAACTCACGAAACGTCGTCCACACCCAGCCGAGCCCCTCGACGTGGGTGAAGCTCCCCGGTGCGAGGCCGGGGAAGATCTCCGGCAGCGTGGCCTCGAAGGCGTCGGGCATCAGCCGGTCGGGATAGACCAGGTAGAAGTCGCGGAATCGTGGGTCGCCAGCCAGGGCGCGCTGCGCCCACGGGTGCTCCCGCGCCGTGTGGTTGAGCACCAGGTCGACGCACAGGGCGATGCCACGCCGGTGCAGGTCGCTCGCCAGGGCCGTGAGATCGCCGATGACGCCGATGCGTGGGTCGACCGCGTCGTAGTCGGCGACGGCGTACCCACCGTCGCTCTCGCCCTCGCGCGGCGCGAGCACCGGCATGAGGTGCAGGTACGTCGTCCCGAGCTCGGCCAGGTAGTCCAGGTGCGAGCGCATGGCGGTGAGCGTGCCCGCGAATCGGTCGACGTAGCAGACGTAGCCGACCATCCGCGACTCCTGGAACCAGTCGGGGTCGGACTCCCGCTGGCGGTCCAGGGCACGAAGCTCGTCGCTCCGCTCGGCCACGAGACCCACCGCGTCGTCGAGGAGGTCTCGCACGAGCTCCGCGACGTCGACGCGATCGCCGTACAGCGCCTCGAGAGGACGCAACGCGTCAGGCAGCCAGCGCTGCGCGCGCAGGACGAAGGCTGCCGCATCGGGCTCGGCGAGCCGTCCCGCCGCATCGGCCACCGCGCCGGCGAGCAGGCGACGGACGACGTCGTCCGACGCCGAACCGTGGGTCATCGCCACCTCCCTCGTCCCGGTGCTTGGGCAGGGTAGGCGTCGAGGGGCCGGTGCGCAGCCAGCCACGCTCCCACGGAAACGCCAGGCCGTCTCGCCGTACAGTGACCCGCCGAGACCCGCGCCCTCGAGGGGAGCCTCGTGTTCCGTCACCCTGACGACTGGATCTGGGACAGCTGGATCGCCGACGATGGCGACCTGTACCACCTCTACTTCCTTCGGGCGCCCCGCTCGCTGGGCGACCCGGGACGTCGGCACGCCGCGGCGGCGATCGGCCACGCGACCTCGACGGACCTCATCGAGTGGACCGACCACGGAGTCGCCCTCGGCCCGGATCCGCACGGTTGGGACGACCTCGCCCTGTGGACCGGGTCGGTCGTTCGTGGCGACGACGGTCTCTGGCGGATGTTCTACACGGCCATCAACACAGGCGGGCACGGGCTGAAGGACCAGCGGGTCGGCGTGGCCGAGTCGGCCGACTTGTTCACGTGGCGGAGGGTCCTCGACCACCCCGCGGTCGAGGTCGACACCCGCTGGTACAAGTCCCTCGACGAGGACCCAGCGGCGAGCGAGACCTGGCGCGACCCCTTCGTGTTCCGCGACCCCGATGGCGACGGATGGCGCATGCTCATCACGGCCCGTGCGGCGGGGGCCGCCCCCAACGACGACGGGGTGCTGGCGGAGGCGCGCAGCCACGACCTGCTGACCTGGGAGGTGGGCCCGCCGGTCTGCTCGCCTGGGGCCGGCTTCGGACAGCTGGAAGTGGCGCAGGTCCGGGTCGTGGACGGGCAGGTCGTCCTCGTCTTCACCTGCCACCCGCAGGAGCAGACGCAGGAGCGGCTCGACACCGTCGGCAGCTTCTCGACCTGGTCGGTGACGGGAGACAGCGTGATCGGGCCGTGGGACATCGGCGCGGCGCAGCCGTTCACCGAGGAACCGGCACTGTTCGCAGCCCCTCTCGTCCAGCAGCGCGACGGGACGTGGGCGTTCGTCGGATTCCGGAACCTGGAGCCGCAGGGGATTCTCAGCTTCGACATCATCGACCCGGTGCCCGTCCGGATGGAGAACGGCCGCCTCATGGCCATGTCCAGGCGGAAGTGACCTATCGCCCACGCGGGACGCGACAGAGCCGCGACCGGACCACCCAGGACGGCCCGGCACACTAGATTCGGGCCGGAGGCGGTCATGGAGTGTCCCGCGTGCGGTTCCCCGGTTCCCCCGGGCAGCCGGTTCTGCACCCAGTGCGGGACGCCGCAGACCACCTCCTGTCCCGCGTGCGAATCGCCCAACCCGGCGGGCAGCCGGTTCTGCGGCCAGTGCGGCAACCCCCTGGGCGCGAACGAGGTCGAGTCGGGCGCAGCCGTACGCCCGCCGTCGGAGCTCGCGGAACGCCGCCTGGTGACCGTGCTCTTCGTCGACCTCGTCGGGTTCACCTCCTTCGCCTCGGGCCGCGACGCCGAAGACGTACGGTCGGTGCTCGGCCGCTACTTCGACGTCGCCTCCGAGGCCGTCCAGCGCCACGGCGGGGTCGTCGAGAAGTTCATCGGCGACGCGGTGATGGCGGTGTGGGGGACCCCGGTCGCGCACGAGAACGATGCCGAGCGGGCGGTGCGGACGGCCCTGGAGATCGTGCCCGAGGTCGCCGCGCTCGGACGCTCCCAGGGCCTCCCGCTGCAGGCACGCGCCGGCGTGCTCACCGGTGAGGCAGTGGCCTCGCCAGGGGCGTCCGACCAGCGGCTGGTGGCCGGCGACCTGGTGAACACCGCGTCGCGACTGCAGGCCGCCGCCGAGCCGGGCGCCGTCCTCGTGGGTGAGGGAACCTTCCGCGCAGCCGCGAGCGCGATCGCCTTCACGGCAGTGGAACCCTTGCAGCTCAAGGGCAAGTCCGAACCGGTGCACGCGTGGCGGGCCGAGCGCGTGGTGGCCGAGCGCGGTGGTCACCTGCGCGGCGCCGCTCCCGAGCCGCCGTTCGTGGGACGGGTCGAGGAGCTGAGACTGCTCAAGGACCTGCTGCACGCCACCGGCCGCGAAGGACGCCCGCGGCTCGCTGTGGTCTCGGGGATCGGGGGTATGGGCAAGTCCCGGCTGGTCTGGGAGCTGCAGAAGTACGTCGACGGGCTGACCGAGAACATCTACTGGCACCAGGGCCGCTGCCCGTCCTACGGCGAGGGCGTGACGTTCTCCGCCGTGGCGGACATGGTCCGCCGGCGGGCCCGCATCGCCGACGGCGACGAGCCGGACCGGGCGAGGGAGCTGCTCCACGCCTCGCTGGACGACCTCGTCGCGGATCCGGAGGAACGCGCCTGGCTCGAGCCGCGGATCGGCCACCTCCTGGGGCTCGCCCCGGCACCGCCGGGCGGCGCAGAGGAGCTGTTCGGCGCCTGGCGGCGCTACTTCGAGCGGGTGGCCGAGCTGGGTACGACCGTCCTGGTCTTCGAGGACGTGCACTGGGCCGACCCGGGACTGCTCGAGTTCATCGAGTCGCTGCTGGCCGGCTCGCGCCACGTCCCGCTCATCGTCTACGTGCTGACGCGACCGGAGCTCTACGAGCGTCACCCGGCGTGGGGCGCGGGACGGCACAACGCCACCCGGACCCACCTGGAGCCGCTGCCGGACGAGGCGATGCGCGACCTGGTGACCGGCTACGTGGAGGGTCTCCCGAGCTCCGACGTCGAGCGGGTGGTGCACCGCGCCGAGGGCATCCCGCTCTACGCCGTCGAGACGGTCCGCATGCTCGCGGACCGTGCGGTGCTCGAGCAGGTCGGTGACACCTACCGGGCGGTGGCCGAGCTCGGCGGCGAGCTGGAGATCCCGCACACGCTGCACGCGCTGCTGCTCGCCCGGATGGACGGGCTGCCGGACCCCGAACGGACGTTGCTGCAGGCGGCGTCCGTGGTCGGCGAGCGCTTCACCGTGGCGGGCCTGTCGGCGGTGAGCGGCCGGCCGGTGGACGAGGTGGAGCCCACCGTCCGCGCCCTCGTCCGCCGCGAGCTGCTGGACCAGGACGTGGACCCGCTCTCCCCCGAGCGCGGCCAGTACGGCTTCGTCCAGGCCGTGCTGCGCGAGGTGGCCTACTCCACGCTGGCCAAGCCGGCACGGCGTACCGGCCACCTGGCTGCTGCCCGGTACTTCGACTCCCTCGGGGACGACGAGCTGGCCGGCGTCGTGGCGTCGCACTACCTGGAGGCATACCGTGCCGAGCCCGGGGCGCCCGACTCCGAGGACCTCGCCGTCCTGGCGCGGACCTGGCTGACCCGGGCGGCAGAACGAGCCGGTTCTCTCGGGTCGCCGGAGGTGGCGCTGAGCCACGCCGAGCAGGCGCTGAGCCTCAGCGTCGATCCCGTGGAGCGGGCCTCGACCCTGGCCCTCGCCGCGCACTTCGCAGCGCAGGTCGGGGACGGCGAACGGATGGGGCACCTGATCGAGGAGGCGATGCTCGCCGCGCAGCGGACTGGTCACCACGAACAGGTCGGGCGTCTCATGGCCGACGACCTGCGCATCGTGGCCCACCGCCTGCCGGAGCTCGGTGAGCGGATGCTGCGCCTCGCGGAGGAGATCACTCGTGGTCGCGAGGACCTCGTCCGGGTCCAGGTCATCGCCACCATGGCCGACTGGTGCTCCAGCCGCGGAGCGCACGAGGAGGCGCTCGGCTGGGCGGAGGAGGCGATGAAGCTCGCCGAGCAGGTGGACGACGACGTCGCGCTGCGCCTGGCGGCATCGGCGAAGACCTGGGCGCTCGGGGACAGCGGGCGCCATTGGGAGGCGGGCCTGCTGATCGGCGGCGTCGTCGAGCTGGCGCGCACGATGGGCAGTGCCACCGAGCTGGCCCAGGCGCTGACCTCGCTCGGGGTGGTGCTCGGTGAGGACGACCTCAGGGGGTGCATGGAGGCCTTCCAGGAGGCCCACCGCATCGCCGCCCGCCTGGGGATCCGACCGCTGGACTGGATGAACCGGGCGAACCTCGCGGAGGCCGCGACCGATCTCGGCGAGCTGGGGATCGCTCGTGAGGCACTGGTCGGCGACGTCCCCGCGGATGACCCGGCCAGTGACGGCATGGCCTTCAGCCTGGCGACGATCGAGGCCCTGACGGGGAACGTCGCTGAGGGGATCGCGCTGCTGGACACCATGGAGCCGGTGGAGAACCGCTGGCCGCACATCCAGATGCAGACCTGGTTCCGCCGCTCCCGTGGCCTGGTCCGGCTGGCCGCCGGCGACCCGGCAGGCGCCCTCGAGGACGGTCGCACCGGGCTCGCCATGCAGCGCGCCGGATCCAACGCGCTGCGCAACGCGTGGGTGGCCATCGTCGCGGCCTGCGTCCTGCGCGACCGGGAGGCGCTGGCCGACGTGCTCGACCTCAGCCGGCCGCTGCGCGGAAGGTCGACCTTGGCGATGCGGGCCACGGCCACGGCGTCCTTGCACGCGCTGGACGGTGACGAGGGAGCCGCGGAAGCCTTCGCCGCGGCGCTGGAGGAGTGGGCCGGCATCGACAGTCCCCTCGACCACGCCCTCGCCTCGATCTGCGCCGTCCACACCCTGGCGGCCGCGGCCCTGCCCGAGGACCAGATCGCGAGCGCGCGCGAATTCCTGGAGCGCATCGGCGCTCCAGCACTGCTGCCCCTGCTCGACCCGGCAGACGCGGACACGCCCCTAGGGTGAGCCCGTGCTGCGAGAGGTGCGTTACGCGGTCAACGGCGACGTGCACATCGCGTACACCGTCGTCGGGGACGGCCCGGTCGATCTCGTCTACACACCGGGGATCTGGTCGAACCTCGACGTCATGTGGGACGAGCCGCGCTGGGCCCACTACCTGAACCGCCTAGCGTCCTTCTCCCGACTGATCGTCTTCGACATGCGCGGGGTCGGCCTGTCCGACCGCGGGCCCGAGCCGCCGTTCCTCGAGGTCCAGATGGACGACATCGTGGCGGTCATGGCAGCCGCGAGGAGCGAGACGTCGGTCGTGTTCGGCGGGGCGCGGGGTGGAGCGATGTCCATGCTCTTCGCGGCGACGTACCCCGAGCGGACCCGGGCGCTGATCCTCTATGGCGCGCTCGCCAAGACGGTGCGCAGCGCCGACCACCCCTATGGCCGGACACCGGCCCAGCAGCGTGAGTTCTTCGGCCGTTTCGTCGCGGAGATGGGCACCGGACGCAACCTCGACCTTCAGGGGCCCAGCGGCGCAGACGATCCGGCCTTCGTCACCTGGTGGGCGCGGTTCGAGCGACTCGTCGCGACGCCCACGGCGTATCGGGAGCTGGCCGGGATCTTCAGTGACGTCGACGTCCGGGCGGTGCTCCCCTCGATCCAGGCGCCCACCCTCGTGCTGCAGCGCAGCGGCGACCGTATCGTGCCTGCAGACCAGGCGAGGTTTCTGGCCGAGGCGATCCCCCACGCAAGGCTCGTGGAGCTGCGCGGCGACGACCACATCCCCTTCCTCGGCGACGCGGACGCGATCGTGGACGAGATCGAGGAGTTCGTGACGGGCACGCGCCCGACGGCGGAGAGCGACCGGGTCCTGTCGACCGTGCTCTTCACCGACATCGTCGACTCCACCGCGCAGCAGGCCGCCATGGGTGACCGCCCCTGGCGAGCAGTCGTGACCGCCCACCATGCAATCGTCCGCGAGGCTCTCTCGCGTTGGCGTGGCGTGGAGAACGACACGGCGGGCGACGGCTTCTACGCGACCTTCGACGGGCCGGCCCGCGCCATCCGATGCGCGATGGAGGTGCGTGACCGGGTCCGGAGCCTGGGCATCGAGATCCGGGCAGGCGTGCACACCGGCGAATGCACCCTGGTCGAGGGCAAGTGCGCCGGCTTGGCTGTCTCCATCGGCGCCCGCGTCGCCGGCGTCGCGGGGCCTTCCGAGGTGCTGGTGTCTCAGACGGTCAAGGACCTCGTGGCCGGGTCAGGGATCGTCTTCGAGGACCGCGGTCTTCACGAGCTCAAGGGCGTGCCCGAGGTCAGGCGGTTGTTCGCCGTGCTGGCGTGACGCCGAGGTCATCGAGCAACGTCAGGACCCGACGCTTGACGTCGTCTCGGATCCGACGTACGTCCTCCAGCGGCAACCCCGCTGGGTCAGCCACGTCCCAGTCCTCGTAGCGCTTGCCGGGGAACACTGGACAGGTGTCGCCGCAGCCCATCGTGATGACGACGTCGGAGTCCTTGACGGCGTCCGTGGTGAGCACCCGCGGTGTGGCATCCGTGATGTCGATGCCGTCCTCCGCCATCGCCGCGACGGCCACCGGGTTGATCCGGTCGGCCGGCTCGGAGCCGGCGGAGCGGACCTCGACCGCACCGCCGGACATCGCCGTCAGATAGCCGGCTGCCATCTGCGACCGACCGGCGTTGTGGACGCAGACGAAGAGAACAGCTGGCTTGTCGTCAGTCATGGCGGTCCTCGCGGTCGGTGGCGATGCCGGTCGGGGTGGGCAGGAGTTCAGCGAGCAGGATCGCGACTCGGGTCTTGATGTCGTCTCGGATCGCGCGCACGACATCGAGGGGCTGGCCCGCCGGATCGGCGACGTTCCAGTCGAGGTAGCGCTTGCCTGGGAAGACCGGGCAGGCGTCGCTGCAGCCCATGGTGACGATGACGTCGGCGGCGTGCACGACCGTCTCGGTGAGCGGCTTCGGGAAGGCCTCGGACAGCTCGATGCCATCCTCGGCCAGAACCTGGACGGCAAGCGGGTGGATCTGCCCAGTCGGCTGACTCCCAGCCGAACGCACGTGGACCCGACCGCGGGAGAGGTGCTGGGCGAGCGCCGCGGCCATCTGCGAACGTCCAGCGTTGTGCACGCAGACGAAGAGGATCTCCGGGGTGGTCTTCGCCATCGGACCCTGGGCCTGTGCCGCAGCCAGGAGCTGGTCCTTGGCGAAGCGACGGACGAGGACCGGTAGGAAGTCGGGAACGGTCGCGTGGGCGACCAGAGCGTTGTGCGCATCGGCAACGGCCCGCTCGACGGTGGCTCGCGAGAACGTGCCGTCGTAGTCGTACGCCAGGTCGTCGACGATGCGCTTGTAGTCGATCTCGTAAAGGAGTCGCTGTCGGTCAGGGTCGGCCATGGATCGCCTCCGGAAGGTCGAGTGGCTCGGGCACCCCGTGTCGCGGATGGAGGACTTCGGTCAGACCGGCCCCGACAGCGGCGCCCACGAGCTGGGCGGCGACGAACGCGCCCACGTCCGCCGGAGCGATGCCGGCGAAGGTGTCTGTGAGGGCCCGGGCGATCGTGACGGCCGGGTTGGCGAAGCTGGTCGATGCCGTGAAGAAGTACGCCGACCCGATCCAGGCTGGTACGGCAACGGCTCCGAGGTGGCCTCGGTCGGTGCGGGTCAGCGTGCCGATGACCAGCAGCAGACCGGCGGTGGCCACGACCTCGCCGAGAAGGACACCGTGGCCATCTCGCCGATGGGTCGACTGCGTCCACGCCGGGAGGCCGAACATGAGGTTCGCCACCGCGACTCCGGCCAGCCCGCCGACGATCTGGGCGCCGACGTAGCCAGCAGCCTCCCCCGCGGCCATCTCGCGGCGCGCTGCGGCGACGAGCGTGACTGCCGGGTTGAACTGCGCACCGGAGACCGGCCCCAGGCAGACGATGAGCACCCCGAGCGCGGCGACCGTCGCCAGCGCATTGATGAGAAGCTCGAGTCCGACGTCCGGTGACAGGCGCACCGCGGCGATGCCGGACCCGACGACAGCCGCTACGAGGACCGCCGTGCCCAGGCATTCCGCCGTCAGGCGACGTACCGGCGCTGACATCAGCAGCAGCTGGCGCCGACGGGTCCGAGTCGGCCTGCCGGCACGGGGGTCGTGCAGCAGCCGCCATCATTCGTTGTCGTTCCGACCGGATTCGGAGAGAGAGGGCCGAGCCCGAGGCCGTCCGGATCATCGTCCTTGACGGTGTAGATCTCCCAGGGAGCGCCAGCCGGGTCGTGCAGCCAGACCTTGTCCTGAAGCGCGAAGCAACAGGTGGTGGCCGCTTCGTCTACGGCGGCCAGGCCGGCGTCACGCAGGCGGTCGGCTTCGGCATCCACCCGGGTCGTCGTCTCGACCTCGATGCCGAGGTGGTTCAACGCGTCGACGGTCCCCCGGCCGCGCGCGTCGGCGGGGACCTCGATGAGAACGAGCATGAGCGGTGGGTCGTTGACCGCGAAGTTCGCGTACCCCGGGCGACGCTTGTGCGGGCTCACCCCGAACAAGCTGGCGTAGAACTCCACGGACGCTTCGAGGTCCGAGACGTTGAGGGCGAGCTGTACGCGCGACATGGGTCGTCCCCTCGGGCATCGATACGAGTCGACATCGAGATCCGTCGATGCAGCGACGTTAGGTGTAGCATCGATGATTGTCAATGTCGATGGATGTCGATGCCGGAGATGAAGATGCCCAAGGTCCTCGACGTGCTGCCGGTCGATGCCAGCTCGGTCTGCTGCACCGGAGCCTTGTCGGCGCCCCTCGACCGGGAGACGGCCGAGGACCTGGCCGGCCTCCTCAAGGCGGTCGCCGACCCGGTGCGTCTTCAGCTGCTCTCGATGATCCGCGCCGCGGACGGGCAGGAGGCGTGCGTCTGCGACCTCACCGCGGCTGTCGGCCTGTCGCAGCCGACGATCAGCCACCACCTCAGGATCCTCACCGACGCCGGCCTGCTCTCGCGGGAACGCCGGGCGTCCTGGGCCTGGTACTCGCTGAACACCTCCCGCCTCGGCGACGTGGTCGACATCTTCGCGTGAGGCGCGCGGGTCAGGCGGCCTCGGCGTGGGCGACGTACCCGAGCTGTCGCCACACCACGGCGAGGGTGAGGCCCGAACCGACGAAGGCGAACCAGAAGGGGGCGGTCAGTCCCCACGTCTCGGCGATCCAGCCGCCAAGTCCCTGCCCGATGACGAGGCCCCCGAAGAGCGCCACCATGTACGCGCTGCCGACCCGCCCCTGAAGCGCCTTCGGCGTGGCCCGCTGACGCACCGTCTGGGAGACGGTCGCCCAGACGAAGGCGTACCCGCCGAAGACGACC
>Ga0335071_10000561_pt1 | contig 40835 bp, 30 predicted proteins | sample Lox_Sample_15_FD_206724 | JGI IMG/M metagenome (GOLD analysis project Ga0335071, IMG submission 206724) | Soil microbial communities from Loxahatchee National Wildlife Refuge, Florida, United States - Lox_Sample_1.5 | ecosystem: Environmental > Terrestrial > Soil > Wetlands | place: USA... | reverse complement strand
CTGGTGCTGCAGGGGCCGGAGCTGCTGGCGCAGCCCGGGGCGGCGGAGGCGCTGGCAGAGGTCCCGTTCGTCGCGGTGATGGCCGCACACGACACCCCCGGCCTGGAGCACGCGCACGTGGTCCTGCCCGCGGCCGTCTGGGCCGAGACGGAGGGCACGTTCACCAACTACCAGCGGCGCCTGCAGCGGTTCCGCCGCGCCGTGCTGCCGCCCGGGGACGCCCAGGCGCGCTGGGAGCTCGCAGCCGCCATCCTGGAGAGGCTCGGGCAGCCCCTCGGCGCCAGCAGCCCGCGCGAGGTGTTCGCGCGGCTCGCGGCCTCGGTCCCCGACTACGCGGGCCTCGATTACCGCGCGATCGGCCCGCTGGGCCGGCAGCTCACGCCGGCGCCGGCCGAGGCCGAGGAGCGCGGGCCTGCACAGCAGCCCCGGGTCTAGGGCAGGGAGACATGGCAGCCAACGTCGTCACCGTCAACAGGGACCTCAAGCCCGGCGTGGGTCCGATCCTGCGGGGGTTCTGGCTCATCTTCCAGAACTTCGCCAGGACCCTCTTCGCCGGCCAGGCGGCGACCATCCAGTACCCCGAGGAGAAACGTCCGGTCTCCACCCGCTACCGTGGCATCCACATCCTCACCGAGCGCGAGGACGGCACCCCCAAGTGCGTGGCCTGCTACATGTGCGCGACCGTCTGCCCGGCCGAGTGCATCTACATCGAGGCGGCGGAGCGGCCGGAGCGGACGATCGAGAAGTACCCGACCCGCTTCGAGATCGACCTGCTGCGCTGCGTTTACTGCGGCTTCTGTGTGGACGCCTGCCCGGAGGAGGCGATCATCATGAGCCGGGAGAACGACCTGGTCGGCACCAGCCGCGAGGAGCTGGTCATCGACCGCGACCAGCTGATGGCCCGCGGCCGCATCGTCGAGCACGGCGCCGGGTACCGCCCGCACGACCACGACATCCGCCGCCCGGTGCGCATCGCCGCCCTGGAGCGGCTGCGGACCGAACACGGCATCGTGCCCGGGATGCCCGAGCTACAGCCGGTGCCGGAGAGCGGCGCCCAGCCGACGCCGCTCGCCACCCGCAAGCTGGGAGAGCAGGAGAAGCCGTAGCCCGGGCGACTCGAGGCGGCTGACCCACTCAGCCGCGGGGCGGCCGCGCTGCGTCAGGTTCCGCCGGCGGGAACCTCATCAGCTTCAGCAGCGCCTGGAACCGTGGATGGGCGCGGAGCGGCGCCCAGTCCCGGCCCGTGTAGATCCAGGCGAGCATGGGGACGTGCTGGCGATGGGCGAGCTCCAGCCAGCCGAGCGCGTCGTCGAACTGCCCCAGTCGAACGCAGATCGAGGCAAACGCGAGCGGCGAGACGGTGTCTCGCCTTGCCTGCTCCCGCAACCGCTCCAGACGCGCCGCCCAGTAGCCGTGCATCCCGCCCGCCTGGAACGCTTCGCCCAGCAGGGCGATCGTCTCCGGGTGCTCGCCGTCCAGGCTCGCGGCCCTCTGATAGGCCGCAATCGCCTCCTGGTCACGACCCAGGTCCTGGTACGCCAGCCCGAGGGAGGCGAAGGCCCGCGCGTAGCCCGGCTCGAGGTCCAGCGCCTTCTGGTATTGCCTGATGGCCCCCAGCGGGTCCCCCGCGTCGCGGAGCACGTCGCCCAGGTGGACGCTCAGCTGTGGCGACAGAGGGTCGAGCCGCAGCGCGAGCCGCGCCTGCTCGGCGGCGGCGCCGTAACGCCTGAGGACGTGGAGGCACAGGACGTAGTGCTCCTGGGCGTCCACCGAGCCTCGATCGAGATCGACGGCACGACGGAACTCGGCCTCTCCCGCGGACCATTCCCAGTCGCCGTAGAAGCGGAGGTCGCCCAGGTTGACGTGTGCTTCCGCCAGTCCGGCGTCGAGCTCGAGGGCCTTGCGCGTGAGGACGATGAACTTCGCGTTGTTCTCGTTCGGGGCGAGGCCGCGCACGAACTGGAGCATGCCGTAGGCGTGGGCCAACTGCGCGTACGCCAGGGCGTAGTCCGGGTCTTTCCGGACGGCCTCCTCGAGGTGCTCCACCGCCTCGAGCAGGTGCGGCCGGTCCCAGATCCTGGCGGCACGGCGTCCCTTCAAGCAGGCCTCGTAGGCGTCCGGGTCGACACGGCGTGTCCGCCCCAGTCGCTCCTCGTCCTGGGCGGTGAGCTCCTGCTCGACCTGGCGGGCGATGTCGCGCGTCGCCCGGCTCTCGAGGACGAGCACGTCCGCGATGGCCCCCTCGTACGTGCTCGCCCACAGGTGACGGTCGGTGCGGGCCCGGATCAGCTGCAGGGTGATCCGCACCTGCCCGCCGGCTCGCTGCACGGCTCCCTCGACGAAGGCATCGACGGACAACTCGCGGCCGATCTCGGCCAGCGGCTTCCGGGTGCCCTGGTACCGCATGGCGGAGGTCCGCGAGATGACGCGGAGGCGACCGGTCCTGGCAAGCTGGGTCGTGAGGTCCTCGGTGACGCCGTCGGAGAAGAAGTCCTGGCCCGGGTCACCCGTGAGGTTCAAGAGCTGGAGGACGGCCAGCGACTCGATCCTCTCGCGCCTCCGTGAGTCGAGACGCCAGGCCAGCAAGGCCGCAGCGACCAGGGCGAGCGAACCGAGTGCCACCAGCGCCACGCGAGTGCTCCTCCGCGGCCGGGCAGGCACGGACGCGGAGTGAGACGGCGATTCTCGGCTCTCCACGGCGGCGATGAACCGGTACCCACGCTTGGGGACCGTCTCGATGAAGCGCGGCGCCTCGGCGGAATCGTCGAGCGCCTTCCGCAGGCGGATGATCGCGTGATTGAGGCTGTCCTCGAACTCGACGAAGGTTTGTTCAGACCAGAGCGCCTGCTTGAGCTCGTCTCGCGAGACGACGTGCCCGGGCTGGCGCAGGAGGACGGCGAGCAACTGGAGTTGCTGGGGCCGCAGTCGGACCGCCTGACCGTCCCTGGAGAGATCGCCGGTCGCCGCGTCGAGTTCGAAATCCCCGAACCGATAGACGCATTTGGGCGACTCGCTCGCATCCATTTCGTGCCTGCGACCGAGGGTGAGTATGGCTCTTTCCAGGGAAGGGCAGCGGCGAGCGAACGGTCACTTCCTTGTCAGCCTCCGGTCATGGCGTCGGTCTCCTTCCACTCGTACATCCGCAGCGAGCTGAAGAGGAGGGCTCGACCGTGCGACAGACTTTCCTGCTGCTCTCGCTGCTCCTTGCCGCGGCCGTCGATTGCGGCGCACAGGGGCTCGGACAATCGTGCAGCCCGGTGGGCACGTGGTACGGCGGCCAGGAGAGCCCCGCCAAGTACCTGCTGACGATCGTGCCGATCCGCCCGGGACACTACGGAGTTCGCTACGACCAGGGATTCACTCCCCCGATCCCCAAGCTGTCGGCGTGGTCCGGCAACTTGATCAAGGTGGGAAGGGGCAGCTACGTCAACCACGCCATCGCCCTGGCCAACATGAGCGCTGCTCCGCCGGCGGCGGGCGGCATCAACCCCCAGGTCTGGGCCATCAGGGCCCATGTGCGCCTCGTCGACTGTGACACGCTGCAGAGCGAGATCGACTTCTTCGGGGTGTACTCCTGGGGGGCGACCCCGTTCGTCGACACGCCGGATGGCTCGCGGCTCCCGCCGTCGGGAATGATCACCGAGACGTATCGGCGGATACCGGCGACCTGCCCGGCCTGTCCGGAGCAACCGGAGGAGTGAGCGCCTCCTCGCGCGCCAGGTCGCAGCGCGCGCGAGGTCGTCTCACTCGTGGCGGGCGAGGCCCGGACGCCTACCTGAACTCGATCGTCGTCACCGGCGTCGTCTGCACCTTGATGCCCTTCACGTCCTTCAGCAACGCCGGGTCGAGTTGGCTCGGGTCGCCGACTTCGCTGAGCTTCTTGAACGAGGCCTCGTCCGCCATCAGCTGGTCGAAGTCGACGTCGAGCAGCGTGACCTTGGACCCCTGCACCCAAGGGCTGGTGGTGGACACCAGGGTGCCGTCCACCTGGACCTGGGTGGTCATCTTGAGGCCCTTCATCACGGCCTTCATCATGGCGAGCGCGCCGGCCTGCATGCCGGCTGCCGCCGGTGCGGCCTCCGCCGACGGCGCTGCGGTGTCCTTCTTCTCTTTCGGCTTCGGCCCGGCGCCCGTCACCGTGAGCACCCAGACGGCGCCCCTCTTCTCCAGGCGGAAGGTCAGCGGCTCCTTGGCGGCGTCCTTGGAGTCGTTCTCGGGGAAGTCGGGGGTGGGAGCGATGCGGATCTTGTTGATGTCGGCGAAGGCGTAGGTGACCTTCTCGGGCCCCTGGCCCACCGCCGGCTGGAAGGAGACGAGCGTCACCCCCGGCCCCATGGCGGCCGCGCGCTCGCGGAGCTTGGCCTCGGTCGCCGTCCTCTCGGCGAGGGGGTCGGACTGCTTGCCCGCCTCGGGCCCGAGGTTCTGCTTCAGCCCCTCCATCATGGAGCGGGCCTCGTCGCCGAGGGTGACGGTGTCGGTGATCGTCCCGCTGCCGTTGGCGTTGACCCTGATCACCCGCTGGCCCTGGAAGCAGCCGGCCGCGAGCAACGGCACCAGCAGAAACCCCGCCGGCTTCAGCACACTCCCCGTCCGCGACGTGCGCATTCTCCGCCTCCTCTCTCGGGTCGGACCGGACGTCGAAGACCGTCGCGGGCTCAGAAGCCGATGCCCAGGCCCCAGGTGACCACGGCACTGCGCCCGGACCCGGAGCCGATCTTCCACAGGACGCCGACCGAGGCCTTGACGCCGAGCACTGCTGCGGCCTCGAAGCCGGCGTAGGTGCGGTCGGGGTCGGCGCCCCAGGGCGATCCCCAGGTGCGCAGCAGGCGGGCCTTGATGCCGACGCCGATCGCCTGCGCCCCCTGCGCCGAGAAGCTGAACGGCATCCAGCCCACGTTCAGCGCGCCCCCGGCGACGCCCGGCTGCAGCTGGAACACGAGCCCGCGGCCGTAGCCCCGCCAGCTCTCGGGGCCGGCAGCGACGCGGATGCCGAGGTTCGCCGACACGATCTGGGGGCCGCCCACCTCGGCGTTCAGCGCGGGCTCGACCTCGGCGCGGGCGGGTCGGGGGACGAGGGCGGCCACCCAGAGCAGCAGCGGCAGGAGCCGCCAGGCCGGGCGCGAGGGTGCGCGGAGGATCGGCTTCGACACGCGCCATTCTCCGCCAGCGCCGGCGCCGCCTCAAACCGGCTTCCGCGGCCGCGCCGCGGCGGGGGGCCGGGGAACCCGGCCCTCCGCCTGCAGCGCGCGGCGCAGCAGGAACTCGATCTGGGCGTTCAGGCTGCGCAGGTCGTCGTCGGCCCAGCGCTGGACGGCGTCGAGCACGTCCTTGTCGATCCGCAGCAGGAACGGCTTGCGCTCGGCCACGGCGCCACTGGGCTCAGTGGTACAGGGTCCCGGCGTTCACGACCGGCTGCGCCTCGCGGTCGGCGCAGAGCACCACCAGCAGGTTCGAGACCATGGCCGCCTTGCGCTCCTCGTCGAGCTGCACCTTGCCGCTCTGCGCCAGCAGGTCGAGGGCCATCTCCACCATGCCCACCGCGCCCTCCACGATGCGCTGACGGGCGGCGATGATGGCGCCCGCCTGCTGCCGGCGCAGCATGGCGGCGGCGATCTCGGGGGCGTAGGCGAGGTGGCTGATGCGGGCCTCGATCACCTCCACGCCGGCCTTGGAGAGGCGGTCCTGGATCTCGCGCTTGAGGCCCTTCGCCACCTCGTCGGTGCTGCCGCGCAGCGACAGCTGCCCGTCGACGTGGGCGTCGTAGGGGTAGTGGGTGGCCAGGTTGCGCACCGCCGACTCCGTCTGCACCTTGACGTAGTTCTCGTAGTCGTCGACCTCGAACTTGGCCTCGGCGGTGTCGATCACCCGCCAGACCACGATGGCGGCGATCTCGATGGGGTTGCCGTCGGTGTCGTTGACCTTGAGCCGCGTGCTCTCGAAGTTGCGCACACGCAGGCTGACCCGCCGCTTGGTGTAGAAGGGGTTGGCCCAGCGCAGCCCCTCCTGCTTGACGGTGCCGCGGTAGGCGCCGAAGAGCTGCAGCACCTGGCCCTCGTTGGGGGCCACCGTGAACAGCCCGCCCACGGCGACGACGTCCGCCAGGGCCAGCAGCGCGAAGCCGACCAGCGCCAGCGGGCGGTCGACCTGCGCGGCGTGGACGACGCCCGCGACGGCCCCGGCCAAGACGGCCAGGAACAGCACGATCATCAGCAGCCCCGGAGCGGTGTAGTGCTCGCGTTCCCGGATCATCGGTAGCCTCCTCGGTCGGAAGGCGTGACGGGTCTCCACCGGCGCGACTCGCCGAGCTTCGCCCGCGCCTCCTTGACCGCGAAGAAGCGGGTCAACCCGCAGTCGCGGCAGACCACGATCACGAACTTCGCCGCCCGGAAGAAGCTGCCCAGCCCCGGCAGGTACACCGGCGAGTGCCCTCCTCCCGAGCTGACGGACGGCCCCTCGTAGAGCGTCCGGCTGCCACAGTTGGGGCACGGCGAAGGTGTGTCCATGCGCCCTCCATCCGACATCAATATGATATCATTTTGATATTCTGTCAAGTGGTGGGCCGGCTGAAGGACACCGGCGACACCCGGTCGCGGCCCTAGTGCTCGGCCCTGGCCTGACCCGACCGCCGCCTCAGCGCGAACGCGGCGGCCACCAGCGCCCACACCACCAGCGCCAGCGCGGCGCAGCCGGCGTTCACCCAGGCCCAGAGCGAGCAGCCCGGAGCGGGCAGCAGGCGCAACACCACCGGCCGCACTCCCTCCCCGAAGGCGTTGACTGCCGCGGTCAGCAGCAGCAGCGAGCCCCACAGCACGAAGGACCAGAGGAGAAGGAGCGCGGGGCGGGTCACCCACCCGCGAAGAGCCTCGCCCCGCGTCGGCACGGCTACTTGATCGCCTCGCCGCCCTCGACCCGCTTCAGGTAGGAGAGCAGCGTCGGCTCCTTGTAGCCGAGGGAACGGGCCTTGCCCGCCGTCTCCTTGAATTTCGTGGCGTCCTTCAGCCCGAAGTAGGCCCAGCCCAGGGTCGCCCAGGTCTGGGCGTCGCCGGGGGCGAGAACGGTCGCCTTCTCCAGGGGTGGCACGGCCTCCTTGTAGCGCTTGAGCTGCACGTACGCCTGGCCCAGCGCCGCGTAGCCCTCCGGCTTCTTGTAGTCCGGAGCTGCCGTCAGCCTGGTGAGCAGCGCGATCGAGCGGTCGAGCTGCTGGGACCCGGCGAGGGCCACGCCCAGCGTCGTCTGGTAGCCCACGTTCGCGGGTTCGAGCGCCACCGCCTGCTCGAGGGGAGCCACGGCGCCGGCGGCGTTGCCCTTCATCATCAGCTGGACCCAGCCGAGCTGGAACTGCGCCTCGGCGTTCTTCGGGTCGAGCTCGACGGCCTTCTGCAACTCCGCCAGCGCCGCGTTGGCGTCACGTCGAGCGATCTGCGCCCGGCCCAGGCCGAGGCGCACAGAGGCCGCGCCGGGATTGTCGTCGCGCAGCTTGGTGAGGTCCTGCACGGCGAGGTCCGCCTGGCCCTCGCTCACGGCCTGCAGCGCGCGGGCGACCTTCACCTGGACCACCAGGTCCCTGGCCTCGGCGTCGTTCTCGGCCATGGCGGCGGCGATGTTGGCGTCGCCGAGCGCGTCCTGGGCGCGGCCCAGCGCGATCTTCACCCGCGTCAGCTCCTTGTAGGCCTCGACGGCGCCGGGCGCGCCGTCGATCACCTTCTTCAGCATCGGCTCGGCCTCGCCGGCGCGGCCCGTTTCCCGCAGCACCGCGGCCAGGCCCACTACGGGGGTGATCGCCTGCGGGTCGGCGGCGATCGCCTCGCGGTAGGCCGCCTCGGCCGCCGCACGGTCGCCCTTGGCGTCGAGCGCGTGGGCGAGAGCCGCCTTCGCCGCAGCGCCGCCGCCGGCGGCAATGGCCTTCTGCGCCAGCGTGACCGCCTCGTCCGCCTTGCCCTCGTGCGCGCGGCGGTAGGACGCCGCGATCGCGGGCCAGGCCCCCTCGGCGTCCGCGGCCTGCGCCGCGTCCGCGGTGGCGGAGGCCTCGCTCATCCCGCGCGCGTCCTGCACCACCGCCAGCCGGCCGAGGGCCTCGCCCTTGGGGGGGCCGCTGAGCTTCTCGCCCGCCGCCTTGTAGGCGTCGACGGCGAGGTCCAGCTCGCCCCGGCTCTCGCGCAGGACGCCGAGGCGCAGCGCCGCGCGGCCGTCGGTTGCCACGGCCTTCTGCAGCACGTCGATGGCGCCGTCGACGTCGCCGGCCTTGATCTTCGTCTCGGCCGCGGCGACGGCGTCCTGCACCGCTGGCGCCGGGGGCGCCTTCTTCTCGTCCTTCTTCTTGTCCGCGGCGAGCGCAGGCGTCGCGACCAGCGCCGCGACGAGCAACCAGGACCAGCGCATCATAGGATCCGCCTTTCTTCCGGAGGGCGCGGCACGGGTCGCACCCGACGGCCCGCTTCCCGGGGGGTAGTTGTTCCTGCTCCGACGGGCCTCACGCGGGACGTGTTCTTCGCCGGGATGCTAGGCCCCTTGGCGATCGGGCGTCAATCGGGTCAGGTCGTGCACTTCGAGCATTCGGCCGGGCGATGGCCGGCCTCCCAACCGTGCGCCGAGGCGATGCTCGAAGGCAGAGCCTGCCCCCGCCCCGCAGTGAAAGCTTTTCAGTGCGCTTTTCGTTGTGCTAGATTGCCGGAGCGGCACAACCTGTAGGGGGCAGCCCTGGGCTCGATGCGTCTGGACTCGGTCGAGATCGTCGGCTTCAAGAGCTTCTGCGACCGACAGGAGCTCTCGTTCAAGGGCGGCGTGACGGGCATCGTGGGCCCGAACGGCTGCGGCAAGAGCAACATCTCCGACGCCATCAACTGGGTCCTCGGCGAGCAGTCGGTGAAGAGCCTCCGCGGCACCTCCATGGAGGACGTGATCTTCAACGGCAGCTCCAGCCGCCAGCCGCTGCAGATGGCGGAGGTGAACCTCAAGGTCTCCGGCCTCAACGGCAACAGCCCCGACGGCGCGCCCGACTGCACCGTCTCGCGGCGGCTGTACCGCAACGGCGAGAGCGAGTACCTGATGAACGGCCGGGTGTGCCGCCTACGGGACATCCAGGAGCTGTTCATGGACACCGGGCTCGGCTCGAAGGCCTACTCGATCATCGAGCAGGGCAAGATCGGGCTGATCCTCTCCAGCAAGCCCGCGGATCGCCGCGCGATCATCGAGGAGGCGGCCGGCATCACCAAATACCGCGCGCGACGGCGCCAGACTCAGCTCAAGCTGGAGGCGGCGCAGCAGAATCTCCTCCGCGTCAACGACATCGTCAACGAGGTCGAGAAGCAGCTCGACAGCCTCAAGCGCCAGGCCGCCAAGGCCCGCCGCTACCGCGCCGTGAGGCTGGAGCTGCAGGCGGTCGAGCGGGTTGTCTTCGGGCGGCGCTTCCTGGAGCTGGTCGAGCGCGCGCGCGTGCTGGAGGAGCGGCACGGTGCGGAGGCCGGGCGCGAACGCGCCGCCAGCCTGGCGCTCGGCACGGAGGAGGCCCAGCTCGAGGCGCGCCGGCAGGCGCTCTACGAGCGGGAGGCCACGCTGGAACGGGCCCGCGGCCGGCTCAACGAGCTGACGCTCGCGGTCGACCGCCACCAGGGGCGCAGCGGGTACTGCCGGCAGCAGATCGCCGAGACCCAGGCCCGCTCGCAGCAAGCGGCGCGCGAGGAGGCGGAGCTGGTCGCCCGGGTGGCACCGCTGACGGAGTCGGTGACCCTGCGCCGCCAGGAGGAGAGCGCGCAACGGGACCAGCTGGACGTGGCCGAGGGAGAGCTGCGCCTCGCCGAGGCGGCCGTGGTCGCCGTGGCGGAGCGGCAGGCGGCGGCGGAGCGCGAGCAGGACGCCTCCCGCGAGGCGCAGGTGGCGCTGCTGGGCCGCATGGCGGCCCTCTCCAACACTCGCGCGTCCGTGGAGGCCGCCGCCGAGCGCGCCGCCGCCGACCTGCTGCGCCTCGACCTCGAGCGCGAGGAGCTGGACCGCGAGCGGAGCCGCGTGCGCTCGGAGCGCGAGGCGGCGCTGCAGCGAGGGACGCAGGCCGAGTCGCTGGTGGCGGATCTGGTCCGCGCCCGCGACCAAGCGAATGCTCGCGCCGGGGAGGCGACGGCGCACGGACAGGCGCTGTCGCGCGAGGCGGACGGCGTCCAGAGCGAGCGCGACTCGTTGGCCGGCCGCCGCGCCTCGCTGGAGGAGATGATCGCCACCCACTCCGCTTTCGACGAGGGCGTGCGCGCCCTGCTGGAGCGGCCGGCCGGGCTGGAGGTGATCGGCGTGGTGGCCGACGCCGTGGAGACCGAGTCGCAGCACGAGCGGGCGGTGGAGGCCTTCCTCGGCGAGCGGCTGCAGGCGGTGCTGGTGCCCGACGCCGAGCAGGCGCTGCGCGGCATCCGCTGGCTGCAGTCCTCGGGCGCGGGCCGCGGCGCGTTCCTGCCGCTCGCCTCTGCCCGCACCCGCAGCGACTGCGGCCCGCTGCGCGAGATCGCGCGCCAGGAGCCGCTGGCGCTCGGCCTGCTCTCGGACTTCTACCGGGTCTCCGGCCCGAACGCCGACCGCATCCGCGCCTCGCTGCCGGACGCGGTGGTGGTTGCTACGCTGGAGGAGGCCATCGAGGTGGTCGGCCGCCAGGGACCGGTCGCCGTGGTCACGCTGGAGGGCGAGACGCTCCGCGGCGCGCTGGTCGAGGGCGGCCGCGGCGTCAAGGGCCTGCTGGCGCCGCGGCGCGAGGTGAAGGAGGTGGGCGCGCGCCAGGCGGAGGCCGAGGAGCGGCTACAGGCGCTGCGGGCGGGAGCCGCCGAGAAAGGCGCGCTCGCCGCCGCCGCTGCGGCCGAGGTCCGCTCGCTCGAGGAGCGGATCCACGCCGCCGAGAAGGACCTGGTGTCGGTGCGCCACGAGCTCTCGAAGGCGGACGAGGAGCGCGTGCGGCTCGAGCGCAAGGCCAGCATCGTGGAGACCGAGCGGGCCCAGGCCGCCCAGGAGCGCTCCGCGGCCGAGACCAGGCTGGCCGAGGTGGCAGGGGCGCTGGCGGCCGCGGAGGCAGAACACGCGCAGGGCCAGCAACGCGGCGCCGAGCTGGCGGCGATGGTGAGCGAGGCGCGCGGCGCGGCGGAGCAGGCGCAGGCGCGCCACGCCGAGGCGCGCAGCTCGCTGGCCGCCCTGCGCGAGCGGCTGGCCGCTGCGGAGAACGACTGCCGACGCCTGGCGGCCGAGCTGTCCGAGCTGGAGGTGCGGATCGAGGCGGCGCGCACGCGGGCCGCCGAGACCGCGGCCCGCGGCAGCGAGCTGCAGCAGGAGCTGCTCGAGGTGGAGCGCCTGCTGGCCGCCGCCCTCCTCGACCGCGACCGCGCCCAGGGCGAGGCCGCCGTGGCGGAGGAGCAGGTCCGCGAGGTCCGCGGGGAGATCGAAGGCCGGGAGCAGGCGCTGAAGGAGAGGCGCCGCGAGCGCGACGTGCTGCGGGAGGCGCTGGCGGAGGTGGACGTGGAGCGCGCCCGCACCGGCTCCGACCTCGACCACCTGGCCCGCGAGTGCCAGCAGGCCGTCGCCCAGTCGCCGGCCGACGCCGCCGCGGCGCTGGGCGACGAGGACCGCGCCCGCGACCTCGAGGCGCTGGCCGCCCAGGCCCAGGAGCTGCGCGACAGGCTCGACCGCATGGGCCCGGTGAACGTGCTGGCGGTGGAACAGGCGCAGGAGCTCGACGAGCGCCACACCTTCCTGACCGTCCAGCGCCAGGACCTGCTCGACTCGATCGGGGAGCTGGACCAGGCCATCCGCAAGATCGACAAGGCCTCGCGGGAACGCTTCCAGGAGGCCTTCCAGGTCATCAATCAGCACTTCGGCGAGACCTTCCGCCAGCTCTTCGGCGGCGGCACCGCCGGGCTGTCGCTGATCGACGAGGAGGACGTGCTGGAGAGCGGCATCGACATCATGTCGCAGCCTCCGGGCAAGCGGCTGCAGAACGTGATGCTGCTCTCGGGCGGCGAGAAGGCGCTCACCGCCATCGCGCTCCTCTTCGCCATCTTCCAGTACAAGCCCTCGCCCTTCTGCATCCTCGACGAGGTGGACGCGCCGCTCGACGACGCGAACATCGGCCGCTTCGTCAAGATGCTGGAGAGCCTCAAGGACCAGACGCAGTTCGTCCTCATCACCCACTCGCGCAAGACCATGTCGATCGCCGACCAGCTCTACGGCGTCACCATGGAGGAGCCCGGCGTCAGCAAGCTGGTCTCGGTCCGGTTCCAGTAGCAGGGTTCAGGTCTCGCCTTCCAGCATCGGAAGGCGACATCACCGCCGCCTGGGTGCTCGAGGGCGGCCGGAGCGGGTAATCTGTACGCATGCCGGCCCCGGACGACACCGCGGCCCTCTCACGGGAGGAGATCGCCCGCTACGCGCGCCACCTCGTCATGCCGGAGGTCGCCATCGAGGGGCAGCGACGGCTGAAGCAGTCGAGCGTGCTGCTGATCGGCGCGGGCGGGCTGGGCTCGCCGGCGGCGCTCTACCTGACCGCGGCCGGCGTGGGCCGCCTGGGGATGGTGGACTTCGACGTGGTCGACGAGAGCAACCTGCAGCGGCAGGTGCTCCACGACACCGGCTGGGTCGGCCGGCCGAAGCTCGAGAGCGCGAGGGCGCGGCTGTCGGCGCTGAACCCGCACGTGCGTGTGGAGCCCCACGCCACGGCGCTGACCCGCGACAACGCCCTCGAGATCCTCGAGGACTACGAGGTGGTGGTCGACGGCACCGACAACTTCGAGACCCGCTATCTCACCAACGACGCCTGCTTCCTGCTCAAGAAGCCCAACGTCTACGGCTCCATCTACCGCTTCGACGGCCAGGTGAGCGTGTTCTGGGCCGACCGCGGTCCCTGCTACCGCTGCCTCTATCCCGAGCCGCCGCCGCCGGGGCTGGTCCCCAGCTGCGCCGAGGGCGGCGTGCTCGGCATCCTGCCCGGGGTGGTGGGCGCCCTGCAGGCGACCGAGGCCATCAAGATCCTGCTCGGCATCGGCGAGCCGCTGGTCGGTCGCCTCCTGCTCTACGACGCGCTCGCCATGAGCTTCGAGGAGCTGAAGCTGCGGCGCGACCGCCGCTGCCCGCTGTGCGGCGAGGCGCCGACCATCCGCGAGCTGCAGGACTATCCGGCCTTCTGCGGCACGGGCCGGGGCGGGGACGCGGCTCCGGTCGAGGAGATCACGCCCCGGGAGCTCCGGCGCCGGCTCGACGCCGGCGAGGACCTCACGCTGGTCGACGTGCGCGAGCCGCAGGAGTGGGCGGTCTGTCGCATCCAGGGTGCGCGGCTGGTCCCGCTGGGGACGCTGCCCGAGCGCCTGCACGAGCTCGACCCGTCGCGCAGCTACGTGCTGCACTGCAGGTCCGGCGCGAGGTCGGCTCGTGCCATCCAGCTGCTCCGCCAGGCGGGCTTTCGCCGCCTGCTGAACCTGCGGGGTGGCTTGCTGGCCTGGGCCCGCGAGGTGGACCCGTCGCTGCCGACCTATTGAGCCGGCCAGGGCGACCCGGGGGACGGCTCAGTTCGCCTGGGGAGTCAGGCTCCGGATCTGGGCGCTCAGCTCGTCCCCGATCGAGCCCGGCATGCCCATGTTCTTCATGAACGCCCACTTGCCGGCGTCCTCGAAGTACATCTTCATGCGGTACATGCTGTCGACCCTGCGCACGCGGACGACGCCCGTCTCCTTCACCACCACCACCTCGATCGGATAGGCGCCCGCGTGGGCCAGCCCGGGGCATCTCAGCCCGTCGCGACTGGAGTCGGCGCCCGCGCGGACGATCTCGAAGGAGCGGGTGTCCATCGGCGTGCCGGTGGCGCCGAGGACGGCGGTCTCGGCTTCCGGGATCTCGAGCGCGTAGGCGAGGTGCAGCCCCCAGCGCGGGCCCTTCTTCTCCATCGCGGCCCGCAGGCCGTCCACGGCCGCCTGCCAGTCCGCGCCGCCCAGAACGGCGACGTCCTCGACCTTCTCGGCGAACGGCCCGCCGGCCATCACGCCCATCGTCTTCCCGATGTAGCCCTTCTCCCGCACCTCGCCGTAGTCGCGGCTGGCGGAGGTGCCCGTCACCGCCCCCGAGACGAGCCCGCGCAGCGCGGCGAGGTGCGCCTCGGCCAGCGACGCCTGCCTGGCGTCGTCCATCAGCACCGTGCGCAGGATGGAGCGGGGGTTGAGCACGGAGACGTGCACGCCCCTCTCGTCCTCGAACACGTTGACGCGGTCGACGACGGCGAAGGGTCCGGTGCGGCGGTTGGCGGCGAGGACCTCGCGACCGTACTCCGGGTGGTAGAGCGCCAGTACCTCGGCCGCGTAGCCGCAGCCGGCGGGCGCGCCGGCCGGCACCCTCGCCAGCACCCTGAAGCCGGCCGCAGGCGCAGCCTCCGCGATCGCCGCGGCGACCGCGTCGCGCGTCCCCTGGGCCCGGGTGACGACGTACTGGTAGACGCCGGCCCGTGGCGCCTCCGCCGCCGCGCCCGCCCCCAGCGGCAGGGCGAGCGCGGCAGCCAGGACGACAGCCGGGCGGAAGCGGTGGCTCATCGCAGTCCTCCTGGCCTGGCGGAGAGCGCTAGCGCCTGTGGATTCCGAACGACCAGGACAGCTCGAGCTCCCACTGGTCCATGCGCAGCTCGATCGACTGCAGGCCCGGCACCTCCAGCGGGTTCGGGCCCTTCACCGAGTGCGCGAAGGCGCGCATCAGCGCCAGGCTGAACTCCTGGGTGGCCTTGACGGCGCGGGTGAAGCCCAGCGTCAGGTGCTGCTCCATGACACCCGGGGCGAGGATGTTGAACAGGACCTCGCTCTCGGGGACCGGCTGCTTGCCGTAGGAGTAGCCGGCGCGCCAGGTCCAGCCTTCGCCGGCGCGGACCTGCACGCCGCCCTTCACCGTGGTCATGTCCTTCCAGCCGAAGCCGGCGCCCGCGTCGGCGCCCAGCGGGGCCTGCATCAGGTTGGGCAGCAGCGGGTTGTGCACGGCGGCGACGCCGCTGTAGAGCACCTGCTGGAGGTCGACCGCCACGTCGACCTTCCGGTTCGGCTTGATCGCGATGCCCGCCACCCAGTTGGCGGGGACGTCGAAACCGCCCTGCTCGGCGAAGAGGCCCGCGTACTTGTCGAACTTGCCCATCCAGATCTTCGACTGGTAGGAGGCCCCGACCGAGAAGAACTCGGACCACTGGCCGAGGTAGCCGACGCGCACGCCGCCGCCGTAGGCGTACGCGTTGCCGTTGTCGCTCAGCTTGGTGGGGGCGCTGGAGAAGGGGGCGAAGCTGCCGACGCCCGTCGCCTTGAACCACTGCATCGCGCCGATGGCGCTCACGCCGAGGGCGTGCTTGTCCGAGAGCTTCACCGCGTAGGTGGGGGCCACGAACATCTGCGCGAGGTTCACTCCCGCCGGTCCGGCGTAGAAGGTGGCGGTCGGCCAGTCGGTGTTCATCCCGCCGTTGCCGTAGAGGGCGAGGCCGAACGCGCCGTTGCGGCCCACGCTCCAGCTGGCGCCCATGGCCGGCATCGGGAAGTAGCGGCTGTCGCTGTCCACGGTGCCCGGGACCAGGCCGAACGTGCCCGGGTAGCCGGACGGGTTCCCGGTGACGGTGTACGACCGGTTCGGGTTGAAGACCGCCAGGTCCGCGTCCCAGCGCGGCCCCAGGAAGGCCAGCGCTGCAGGGTTCGTCGCCGGGGCGAGGCTGTCGAGCGACAGCGCCGCGCCGGCGCCGGCCATGCCCTTGTACGCGGTGCCGTAGCCATGGCTGAAGTAGCCGTTGGTGGCGGAGGCGGGAGGCGCCGCGAGGGCGACCAGGGCTGCCGCGGCGACCGCGCCGAGCATCGTTCTGCGCATCGGGGGGGGCTCCTTTCGTTGACGCGGACGTCGAGCGAAGACGATCCGGCGAGAGATCAGCATCCGGGATGCCAGTCCGCCAACTCGTTGACCCTGCTACGGCGGGACCGTTGGTGGGGCGGCTGTCCGCGTTGCGGCGCAACGCCCGGGTGCAACGCGTCGTTCCGCGTTTCAGCCTCGTCCTGACCGTCGCGTGAGAGAATCGACCGCCTTGCCCTCCTCGTTTCTGCGCGCGATCGTCCGCGGCTCCCGACGGCTGCGGCACCGGCTCAGCGGCGGCGGCGTCCCGATCGTGTACGACCCGCGCTACCAGCGGGCCATCTACGGCGTGCCGATGGACCCGCTGCGCGGCGACAAGGTGCTCTCGGCCCTCGAGGAGGCGGGGCTTCTCGCCCGCGACCAGGTCTCGACGCCGCGCCCGGCTTCGCTGCAGAACCTGCTGCGCGTGCACACCCCCGAGTACCTGCAGGCGGTGCAGGAACCCGAGGTGCTGACGCGGGTCCTGGGCGTGGAGGTCCCGCCGGGCGAGGTGGAGACGACCCTCGACCTGCAGCGGTTGATGGCCGGCGGCACCATCCAGGCGACGCGGCTGGCCCTGCGCACCGGCGGAGTCGCCGTGCACCTGGGCGGCGGGTTCCACCACGCCGGGGCGGACTCGGGCCTCGGCTTCTGCATCTTCAACGACGTGGCGGTCGCCATCCGGCGGCTGCGCGCGCGCGGCTACTCCGAGCCGGTGCTGGTTGTCGACCTCGACCTCCACGACGGGAACGGCACCCGCCTCCTGTTCGCCGAGGACGAGACCGTGCACACCTTCTCGATCCACAACGACCACTGGAGCGCCACCGAAGCCAGGGCCTCCACCTCGATCGCCCTCGGCCAGGACGTCGGCGACGCGCGCTTCCTGGCGGCGCTGCGCGAGGCGCTGCCACCGGTCGTCGAGTCGTTCCGGCCCGGCCTGGTTTTCTACCTGGCGGGGACGGACGGGGCGGCGGACGACGTCATCGGCAACTGGCGGCTGACGGCCACCGGGCTGCTCGAGCGCGACCAGCTGGTCACCTCGCTGGTGCGGCAAGACGGGCTGGCCCGCCCCCTGGTGGTGGTGCTCGCCGGCGGCTACGGCCGGCACGCCTGGCGGTACACGGCGCGCCACCTGCTGTGGCTGAGCAGCGGCCGCGAGCTGCAGCCCGTCGCGGAGGAGGCGCTGGCGCTGCGGCGCTTTCGCCGGCTGGGGGCCGACCTGCGCCTCGGTGAGGCGGTCGACGACGGGCTGCCGTTCTCCCTCGGCGAGGAGGACCTGGCGGGCCTGGTGCCCGGTACCGCGCCGCCCCCCCGCTTCCTCGGCTATTTCTCCCGTCACGGCGTGGAGCTGCTGTTGGAGCGCGCCGGGGTGCTGACCCAGCTGCGGGCCAGGGGCTTCCGCAGCCTGCGCCTGGAGCTGGAGCCACGGCAGGGCCGCACGCTGCGCGTCCTGTGCGACGACGCCTCCCCCGAGCTGCTGGTCGAGCTGCGGGCGGCGCGCAGCCGCGCCGCGGTGCCGGAGATGGACGTGATCGCCGTCGAGTGGCTGCTGCTGCAGAACCCGCGGGAGGCGTTCTCCGACAGGCGGCCGCGGCTGCCGGGCCAGCAGCACCCGGGCCTGGGGCTGCTGCGCGACTTCATGGGCTGGCTGGTGGCGGTCTGCGAGACCCACGGCCTCGACGGCGTCTTCTTCGTGGCCGCGCACTACCACATCGCCATGCAGAGCCGCCGGCTGGTTCGCCCGCTGCGGCCGGCGCACGAGGCCCGCCTGCGGGCGCTGGCGCAGGCGCTGGACGGCGTGCCGCTGGCCGAGGCGACCGGCGCGGTCGACTCGGGCCGCGTCGTGGACGCCGCCACCGGCGAACGCGTGGCCTGGGACCCCATCCCCACCGTGCTCCCCGTCTCCGTCCGGCTGCGCGCGCAGGTCGACGGCCCGGCCTTCGACGAGCAGGTGGAGCGGGCCCTGCACGGCCTGCGCTTCGAGCTGCGCCCGGGGGCGACGTAGAATCGCCCGCCCGCCAAGGAGCCACCGCATGCCTGCCCGCCGACCCCTCTCGCTCGTCGCCGCCCTGGTGTTCGCCGTCCTCGGCTGGCGGCTGGCCGCCCAGGCACCCGCCGCGCGCGCCTCCTCCCCCGCCCAGCGGCCGCGCCTGGTGCTGTTCGTCTCCGTGGACCAGATGCGCTTCGACTACCTCACCCGCTTCGCCTCGCTGTTCACCGGGGGGCTGCGGCGCGTCCTCGACAGCGGCGCGGTCTTCACCGAGGCCCGCTATCGCCACGCCTGCACCGAGACCGGTCCCGGCCACTCGGTCATGCTCAGCGGGCGCTCGCCGCGCAACTCCGGCATCGTGGGCAACAGCTGGTACGACCGGGCGCTGCGCAGGCGCGTCAACGTGGTGGACGACGTCACGGTCCGCGTGCTGGGCGGCGCCGGCCGCACCGCCTCGCCTTCGAACTTCGTCGGCTTCACGGTGGGGGACGTGCTGAAGGCGCACTCGCCGGGCTCGAAGGTGGTGGGCGTCTCCTTCAAGGATCGGGCCGCCATCCTCATGGCCGGCAAGCGCGCGGACGCGGCCTACTGGTACGACGCCTCCGAGGGCCGGTTCGTCACCAGCAGCTGGTACATGCGCGAGGCGCCACGTTGGCTGGCGGAGTGGAACGCCCGGCGCCTGCCGGATGCCTACGCCAGCCGCCCCTGGAACCGGCTCCTCGCCGACCCCGCCGTCTACGAGCGCCTGGCCGGCCCCGACGACGTCCGCGGCGAGTTCGACAACGTGCGGACCACCTTCCCCCACACCGTCGCCGGCGCGCCGCCCTCGGTCGACTACTACGACGACCTGCGGCGCACGCCCTTCGCCGACGAGATCCTGTTCGACTTCGCCCTGACGGCCATGAAGGCCCACGAGCTGGGCACCGACGAGGCCACCGACCTGCTGGCCGTCGGCTTCTCCGCCTGCGACGTGATCGGCCACACCTACGGCCCCGACAGCCAGGAGATGATGGACCAGATGCTCCGGCTCGACCGCACCCTGGGCCGGCTGCTGGACGAGGTCGACCGGCGCACCGGGCCCGGCCGCTCGCTGGTCGTGCTCACGGCCGACCACGGGGTGATGCCGCTGGTCGAGAGGCTGCAGGCCCAGGGCCTTCCCGGGCGGCGCGCCACCAGCGCCGACCTGCACGGGCCGGTGATGGACGCGCTGCACGCCCGCTTCCCGGGCGCGGCCCGCTTCTTCGCCGAGGAGGAGCCGGACCCGACGGAGTACGTCCTCGACCAGGCCGCCCTCGCGCGCGAGGGGCTGAAGCGCGCGGAGGTCGAGCAGGCCATCCGTGAGGCGCTGCTGGGGACGGGCCTCGTCGATCACGTCTACACCGCCGCCGAGCTGATGGGACAGGCGCCGGCGGGCGACCCGTTCTTCGAGCTGCACCAGCGGGCGTTCTTCGCGCCGCGCAGCGGGGATCTGATCGTGCGGACGAAGCCGTACGTCTACCTGGGCGGGCGGGTCGGCGGCACCGGCCACGGCACGCCGCACGAGTACGACCGCCACGTGCCGATCGTGTTCATCGGCGCCGGCATCGCTCCCGGCCGGCGCAGCGCGCCCTGTGGCCCCGAGGACATCGCCTGGACGCTCGGCCGGCTGCTCGGCCTCGACTACCCGCAGCAGGACGCGGCCGCCGACCTGTTGCCGCTGCTGTCGGCCGGCTCCGGCTCCTAGGCGGTGGCCCTTGACAGCTCTCCCGCTCCCGACGTAGCTTTTCTGAATATGTCGCGCCCGTCGCTTCGAACGGCCCGTCGTGGCACCTGCCAGGTCCTGTGCATGTGCATGCGCGCGCGGGTCGCGGGCCACGGGGGCTAGCCGACAGACAGCCCGAACGTAGCCAGCAAGACCCGCAACGGCAGAGCCGGAGCGGGTTTTTTGTTGCCCACCGGCCGCCGCAGACGCCAAACGCCCTCTGGGGCAGAGCAAGGGAGAGGCCGATGAGCAGCGAGAAGACGGGCTACCGGTTCGAGACACTTCAGGTCCACGCCGGGCAGGAGCCGGCCCCGGGCACCAATGCCCGCGCCGTCCCCATCTACCAGACCACCTCCTACACCTTCGACGACTCCGAGCACGGGGCGCGCCTGTTCGCGCTCCAGCAGTTCGGGAACATCTACACGCGGATCATGAACCCGACCACGGACGTGTTCGAGAAGCGCGTGGCGGCGCTCGAGGGGGGCGTGGCCGCGCTCGCCACCGCCAGCGGCCAGGCCGCCCAGTTCCTCGCGCTCTCGACCATCCTGCAGCCGGGCGAGAACATCGTCTCCACCAGCTACCTCTACGGCGGCACCTACAACCAGTTCAAGGTCGCCTTCCCGCGCCTGGGCATCGACGTCAAGTTCGTGGATGGCGACGACCCCAGGGCCTTCGCCAAGGCGATCGACGGCAAGACGCGCGCCCTCTACGTGGAGACGCTCGGCAACCCCCGCTTCAACGTGCCCGACTACGACGCGCTCGCCAGGCTGGCGCACGACCACGGCATCCCCTTCGTGGTGGACAACACGCTCGGCTGCGCCGGCTACGTGGCCCGGCCCATCGACCACGGGGCCGACATCGTGGTGCAGTCGGCCACCAAGTGGATCGGCGGCCACGGCACCTCGATCGGCGGGGTGATCGTGGACTCGGGGCGCTTCGACTGGGGCAACGGCAAGTTCCCGATCTTCACCGAGCCCTCGCCCGGGTACCACGGCCTGAGGTTCTGGGACAACTTCGGGCCCCAGGGTCCCTTCGGCAACATCGCGTTCGTCATCCGCGCCCGGGTCGAGGGCCTGCGCGACCTCGGGCCCTGTCTGTCGCCCTTCAACGCCTTCCTGTTCCTGCAGGGGCTGGAGACGCTGTCGCTGCGCGCCCAGCGCCACAACGACAACGCGGTCGAGCTCGCCCGCTGGCTGGAGCAGCACCAGGCGGTGAGCTGGGTGAGCCACCCCAGCCTGGAGTCTCACCCCTGGCACCAGGCGGCGAGGAAGTACCTGCGCCCCGGCACGTTCGGCTCGGTGCTGACGTTCGGCATCAAGGGCGGGCGCGAGGCCGGCCGCCGCTTCATCGACAACGTGCGCCTGGCCAGCCACCTCGCCAATCTCGGCGACGCCAAGACGCTGGTCATCCACCCCAACACCACCACCCACCAGCAGCTGAGCGACGAGGAGCAGAAGGCCGCCGGGGTGACGCCCGACCTCATCCGGGTTTCGGTGGGCATCGAGCACGTCGACGACATCAAGGAGGACTTCCAGCAGGCCTTCGACAAGGCCGCCAAGGCCGCGGCGTGAGGCCGCGGGTCCTCAAGTTCGGCGGCACCTCGGTCGGCAGCGGGGGGTCGCTCGCCCGCGCTGTCGACATCGTGGAGAGCGCCGCGCGGGAGCGACCGGTGGTGGTGGTCGTCTCCGCCCTCTCCGGCGTGACCAACGCTCTCGAGGCGGCGCTCGCGGGCGCCTCGGCGCGGCGGCTGGACGTCGGCGGCTTCGTGGCCACCATCCGCGAGCGGCACCTGTCGCTGCTTCGGCAGGCCGCCGGGGCAGCGGCGGGCAGCCGCGCGGCCGCCGCCGTGGAGGCGGGCGCGCGCGAGCTGCGGCGGCGCCTGGGCGAGACGGCGAGCGCCGGCTCGGTCGCCGCCCCCGGACGAGCCGCGGTGCTGGCGCTGGGCGAGCGGCTCTCCGCACCGGTGTTCGCGGCGGCCCTTGGCGCGCGCGGGCTGGACGCCCGCGCTCTCGACGCCGCGGGGCTCGTCCGCACCGACGACCGCTACGCGGAGGCCGAGGTCGACCTCGCCGCCACCCGGCAGCTGACGCGGGCGGCGCTGCGGGCGCTGCCGCAGGGCGCAGTGCCGGTGATCACCGGGTTCATCGGCGCGACCGGGACCGGCGCCACCACCGTGCTCGGCCGCGGCGCCTCCGACCTCACCGCGGCGGTGGTCGGCTGGGCGATCGGCGCCGAGCGCGTCGAGATATGGTCCGACGTGGACGGGGTGATGAGCGCGGACCCGCGGACGGAGCCGGACGCGCGCACGCTTCCGTACCTCACGTACGCGCAGGCCGCCGCCCTGGCCCGCGCCGGGGCCAAGGTGCTCCACCCGCGCACCCTGGAGCCGCTGCAGCCCGCCGGCATCCCGGTGTTCGTCGGCAACACGCTGCGACCCGGCCCCGGCACCTGGATCGGCCCGGCCGCCGCCTGAGCGGGGTGGCGATGGCGTGAACGCCTGCCTCAGCGTCCGGGCGCTCGGAGGCGCACGACGCCGAGCAGGCTGGAGTGGTCGTCCGTCCACAGCGGCGCCGCCGGCGCGGCGGCGACCGGCACCCACCGCGAGTCGACGATCAGCGGGCCGACGTCGCGGGCGTCTCGCGCGAGCACCATCCAGTCCGACGACAGCCGGGGCGGTCTGGTCGCCGGGTCGCCGCGGTCGGCCTGTCTCAGCGCCACCAGGCCCTGCTCGTCCGCCAGCCGGCCGAGCACGGGGCCGAGGTCGAGGTGGCGGTTGGAGAGGTGGACGAGGAGGGCCCCGCCTCCCGCCAGCCGCGAGCGATAGAGCAGGAACGCCTCGCGCGTCAGCAGGTGGACGGGGATGGCGTCCGAGCTGAAGGCGTCCAGCACCAGCAGGTCGTACGCCCCCGCCGGCTCGCGCCCCAGCGACACCCGGCCGTCGCCGACCACGACCGCACAGCGCTCGCCGCAGTCTGCGAGGTAGCTGAACCACCGCGCGTCACGGGCCAGGCGCTCGACGGCGGGGTCGATCTCGAAGAACGTCCAGCGCTGCCCCGGCCGTGCGTAGGCGGCGAGTCCCCCGACCCCCAGGCCGATCACCGCCACCCGGGCGCGCGAGGCCGCGGGCAGTGCCGCGAACGCCTGGCCGACCGGCCCGCGCCGGTCGTAGTAGCCCAGGGGCTCGCGGCGCCAGGCGGGGTCCAGGCTCTGCATGCCGTGCAGCGTGGTCCCGTGCAGCAGCACGCGCAGGCCGGTGGCCGGGTCCTCGCGGACGCGGTAGACGCCGAAGAAGGTGCGGAAGGCGTGCACCGTCGGACCGTACCGGCTCGCGCCAAGCCCGCCGGCGAGCAGCATCAGCCCGACCGCGGCGGCGAAGTGCCGCGGGTGGCGGCGGAGGGCGTAGGCGAGCAGCACCGGCACGGCGAGCAGCAGGGCTACCAGCCGCGGCTCCGTGCCGGAGCGGTGGGTCCACCACACCGCTGCCGCCGCCAGAGCGGCCGCCAGCAGCGCCAGCAGGCTGATTCGGTCCGGCAGGGAGGCCTGCCGGGTGGCGCCACGAGGCCGCAGGGCCAGCGCCGCCACGATGGCGAGGGGGTACTCGACCACGCCGCTGAACAGCCGGGGCGCCAACAGCGCGTTGAACGCCCCGCCCAGCACGCCGCCCACGGCGATCGCCAGGTAGTAGGTGGTGAGGTGCGCCGGTACCGGACGCACGCGCGCCAACTGGCCGTGGCAGACGAGGGCGGCCGCCGTGAAGAGCACCAGGTGCAGGAGCGCCGTCAACCCCAGAGGCACCGCCAGCGAGCCCACCATCAGCATGACCACCAGCAGCGCCTGCATGGGCAGCGCCAGGTCCGCGGCCGCGGTCGCCGCCGCCGAGGACCGGCTGAACGCGGCGACCAGCGTCAGCAGGTAGAGGGCGAGCGGAACCACCCACAGCAGGGGGACGGAGGCGACATCCGTCGCCAGGTAGCTGGTGACCCCGAGCACCAGGCTCGAGGGCACGGCCGCGAGGACGATCCACCGCGCGAGCGTGCGCGGCCCCACGGCGGCGTCCGCTGCGGAGGCAGACGCGGCGTCGTTTCGCAGCGGCCCGCCGCCCGCCGGCGCGCGGGCGACGTGGCGGGCGCAGACGAGCACCAGCGCGGCGTATGCGGCGTAGCCGAGGCGCCACAGCCGTCCCAGCTCGTCCTGCGTCAGCACCGGCTCCAGGAGCGCCGGATAGGCGAGGAGTCCGAGGAGGCTGCCGAGGTTGCTGGCCGCGTAGAGAGCGTACGGGTCGCGCGCGGGCGCTGCCCGGGCGAACCAGCTCTGCAGCACGGGGGCGCTGGCGGACAGCACGAAGAAGGGCAGGCCGACGCCGGTGAGGAGCGTCCCGAGCAGCCACGCAGACGGCTGAGCCTGGGGCGGAGGCGGCGCCGTGGCCGGCAGCGGCAGCGACGCGAGCGGCACCAGCGCCAGGGCGGCGTGGAGCGCCACCGGCCACGGCGGCCGCAGGCGTGCCGTCGCCACGTGTGCGTAGGCATAGCCCGCCAGGAGCAGGGCCTGGAAGAACAGGAGACACGTCGTCCACACGGCCGGCGTCCCGCCGAGCAGCGGCAACAGGCGCTTGGCGGTCATCGGCTCGAGCACGAACAGGAGCGCCGAGCCCAGCAGCGTGGCCGCCGCGTAGAAGACGATCACCGGCCCCGTACTGTACGTCAGGGGGGCTGTGGCCGCACGGCCCGCTCGCTGACATGTGCGGACTGCCGCACATCATTGCACAGTCGGAGCGCAGGATCTGCGGCCAAGGCGGGCCCGCGCCGTCGAGCGTTGCGCCTCCAATCAGACTGATCGCTCCAATGCGTCCGCCTAAGCTCTCCAAGAGCAGCATTTGTGAGCTTTCGGATGGGCGGGCTGTCGCACATCTGCGCAGGCACGAAACCTGTATCGCGTAGCCGGCCCGAGAGGTGTCCCCCCCCGATGCGCCTTGCACTGCTCGTCGCGCCCGTCATCCTGACGACCGGCTGTTCCGCGTCCCCGCCTGCTCCCGTCAACGGGAGCGGTTCCCACGTCGCGGCCTCGCCGCCGGCGAGCGTTCGCGCGGCACAGGCACCGGCCCCGGCACCGCAGCTGCTCGCCGGCACCGTCGCCGAGACCATGGACTCGGGCGGGTACACGTACGTCCTCGTCCGTTCCGCTTCGGGCGACACCTGGGCGGCGGTGCGGCAGACAGCCGTGAAGAAGGGCGCCGCCATCGCGATCGAGCCCTCGATGGCGATGGAGAACTTCGAGAGCAAGACGCTGCACCGCACGTTCGCGCGCATCGTCTTCGGCTCCCTGGCCGGCGCCGCGCCGCAGTCCGCCGACAACCTCTCCGACCCCGCGGTGCTCGCAGCCATCCAGGCCGCGCACCGGGCCGCGCCGGCCGCGGCCCCGCTCGGCGAGGTGCGGGTGGACAAGGCGCCGGGTCCGGAGGCGCGGACGGTAGCGGAGGTCTTCGTCCAGCGCGCAGAGCTGAACGACAAGACGGTGGCCGTGCGCGGCAAGGTGGTGAAGTTCCTGCCCGGCATCATGGGCCGCAACTGGCTGCACCTGCGCGACGGCTCCGGCTCGGCCGCGGCCAAGGACGACGACCTCACCGTCACCACCGCCGCCACCGCCGCCGTCGGCGAGGTGGTGCTGGTGCGGGGCACGGCCCACAGCGACCGCGATTTCGGGGCAGGCTACCGCTACCTCGCGATCGTCGAGGACGCCACCATCTCGAGGTGACGGAGCGGACCGGTGCCTGACGCCAACCCCCGTGAGCGGCGCCGTCCCGGGAAGGGGCTGTCCGCCTTCCAGCTGCTGGAGACCCACGCGCGCCGGCTGACGCGCTCGATCGTCCTGCTGATCGCCCTGGTGGCGGTGGCGCCGCCGCTCTTCTACTCCATCATCGAGATCCGCCAGTACCGGTCCCGGGCCGCGGTCCACGCCGCGCACGCCGCCACCATCCTGGAGCTGTACAGCAAGATGCCGCAGGCGAGCGCCGAGGGGCTGCAGCGGCACCTGCGCACCGAGCGGCAGCACGACGACGTCGCCAGCATCCAGGTGAACACGGCCGGCGGCGCCTCCATGCTGATCGGGGACCCGCCGGGGCTGGGGCTGCCGACCTCGGCGGAGCTGAAGCTGCCGCCCTCGGCCGCGCCCTTCACCTCCGTCCGGGTGTCGCTCCACGACGAGGCGCTTCTCCCCGACCTGCGGCGCATCCTCGGCGTCCACATCCTGGTGGCGCTGGTGCTGGGGGTCGGCGTCTACCTGGTGCCGGTCCGCGCCTTCGACCGCACCATGGTGGAGCTGAAGTCGGCGCAGGCCCAGATGGTCCACTCCAACCGCCTGTCGGCCCTCGGCGCCATGTACGCGGCGCTCACCCACGAGATCAACAACCCGCTCGGCATCCTCACCGCGCGCGCCAACCTGGCCCTCTCGGCGGCACGCGAGAAGGGGCTGGACGCGGAGACCATCCACGACCTGGAGATCATCGAGCGCCAGGGCGGACGCATCGCCGAGATCATCCGCAGCCTGCTCGCCTTCTCCCGCAAGGCGGAGTTCGAGCGGCGGCCGGTCGACCTCAACGCCGTGGTGAGCGAGGTCGTCTCGCTGGTGGAGAGGCCCTTCTCCAAGCAGGGGGTGCGGGTGCAGACGGAGCTCACGCCCTCGCTGCCGCCGGTGCAGGGCAGCCCCGAGCACCTCCACCAGGTGCTGGTCAACCTGGTCCGCAACGCGCGCGACGCGATGCCCGACGGCGGCACCCTCACCCTGCTGACCGCGCACCGGGAGGGACGGGTGGTGGTGGAGGTGCGCGACACCGGCCGCGGTCTCTCCAGCGAGGTGCGGGAGCACCTCTTCGAGCCCTTCTTCACCACCAAGGACGTGGGCGAGGGCACCGGGCTGGGGCTGAGCGTGAGCCACGGCATCGTGGCCGCCCACGGCGGCCAGATCGACGCGGAGAACGCCGCCGGCGGCGGCGCCGTGTTCCGCATCTCCCTGCCGGAAGCGAGCGTGCGGCCGTGACCCGCCGGGTGGCGCGCATCCTGGTGGTCGACGACGAGCCGGAGATGGCGGACACGGTGTGCCAGATCCTGCGCCGGGCCGGCCATGAGCCGCTGATGGAGACCTCGGCCCGGCGCGCCCTCGACCTCGCGCTCTCCGAGCGTCCCGACCTGGTGGTCACCGACCTGCGCATGCCGGAGATGAGCGGGCTGGCGCTGATCGAGGCCCTGAAGTCGCGCGGCTACGCACCGCCCATCGTGGTGCTCACCGGCTACGCGTCGGTGGAGTCCGCGGTCGAGGCCATGCGCAAGGGCGCCACCGACTACCTGCCCAAGCCCTTCGTCAGCGAGGAGCTGGTGCTGCGCATCGAGCGCGGGCTGGCCTGGGGACGGATGGCCGAGGAGAACCGCTTCCTGCGCGAGCGCATCGAGGCGGGCGCGCCGCAGGGGGCGATGGTGGGCGAGAGCGCGGCCCTGGCCGAGGTGCAGCGGCTGCTGGCCAAGGTCGCCCCCACCGACACCCGGGTGCTGATCGTGGGCGAGAGCGGCACCGGCAAGGAGCTGGTGGCCCGAACCCTCCACCGCCGCAGCGGCCGGCGCGACAAGCCGTTCTTCGCCGTCAACTGCGGGGCGCTGGCGGAGGGGCTGCTGGAGTCCGAGCTGTTCGGCCACGAACGCGGCGCCTTCACCGGCGCCATTGCCACCAAGAAGGGCTTCTTCGAGGTGGCGGACGGCGGCACGCTGTTCCTGGACGAGGTCTCGGAGACCAGCCCGGGCTTCCAGGCCAACCTGCTGCGGGTGGTGCAGCAGGGCGAGTACATGCGGGTGGGCGGGACCCGGCCGCTGCGCACCGACGTGCGCATACTCTCCTCCACCAACCGCGATCCCAAGAAGGCGCTCGCGGAGGGCAGGCTGCGCGACGACCTCTACTACCGGCTGGCGGTGGTGCAGATCCAGCTGCCGGCGCTGCGCGAGCGCTCGGGCGACATCCCGCTGCTGGCCGCGCACTTCGTCGAGCTCTACTCGGCGCACATCAAGAAGAAGGTGGCCGGCATCTCCCCCGAGGCCCTGCGCGCCCTCGAGCGCTACTCGTGGCCCGGCAACATCCGCGAGCTGGAGAACGTGATCGAGCGGGCCATCATCATGGCCGAGGAAGGCCGGCCCATCGGCCTCGACGACCTGCCCGACGACCTGCTGGAGGACGCGCCTCCCGAGGCGTCCGCGGCCGCCGAGCCCATGCAGGAGCTGCGCGAGGCGGAGAAGGACATCCTGCTGCGCGCGCTGCGCGAGTGCAACGGCAACCGCAGCCTGGCGGCGCGCCGGCTGGGGATCGGCCGGCGCACGCTGTACGACAAGCTGGCGCGGCACGGGATCGTGCGAAGGGAGCAGCCATGAGCGGGCAACCACTCCGGGGGAAGAGCGACGGCTCCCGGTGGGCGCGGTGGGCGGCGTCCCTGGCGGCGGTCGCCTGCCTCGCCTCGCCGGCGGTGGCGGCGCCACGGCTGCCGGCACGCGACTGCGTCTCCTGTCACGCGCCCGTGGCCAAGCAGGCGACGCGCAGGGACGTGCACGCGCCGTTCAAAGACCCGAAGAACTGCGAGGCCTGCCACCGCCGGCACGGCGTCGTGGGCGTGCTGGTGCTCAAGACCGAGGAGCCGGTCCTCTGCCTCGGCTGTCACGCGAAGCAGGCGCCGGAGTTCGAGCAGGCCCACCGCCACCAGCCGCTCCTCGCGGGCAAGGACGGCAAGCCCGGCAGGTGCACGACCTGCCACCAGCCGCACGCCTCGGACTTCCCGCGACTCCTCAAGGCGGACGGCAACGACGCCTGCTTCGCCTGCCACGACCGGTCGCGCTTCACCGGCAAGGAGACCCACGCGCCCGCCGGCCGCAGCTGTCTCACCTGCCACACGCCGCACGCGAGCGCCGAGGCGGCCCTGCTGCGTCAACCGGAGCGGCCGCTGTGCGCCTCCTGCCACAAGCCGGGCGGCAGCGCGAAGCCCGGACGCCACGGGGGCTTCTCCGTCGACACCGCGGCCTGCACCTCCTGCCACAGCCCGCACGCTGGCAAGGACGCCAACCTGCTGCGGACCGTGGTCCACGAGCCGGCCACCGACTGCAGCACCTGCCACAAGCCAGCCAGCGAGGGGAAGCCGGAGCTGACCACCGGCCAGCCGGCGTTGTGCTTCAACTGCCACTCGGAGCAGTCGGAGGACCTGAAGAAGCCGGTGGTGCACGAGGCCTTCAAGGGCGGCGACTGCAGCACCTGCCACAACCCCCACGCCAGCGACCGCAAGGGGCTGCTCGCCTCCTCGCAGAAGGAGCTGTGCCTGGGCTGCCACGACGGCGTCAGCAAGGAGGTCGCCGCCAAGGTGGTGCACGCCCCTGCGGGCCAGGGCGACTGCACCGCCTGCCACGCCCCGCACGCGGCGGCCGAGAAGAAGCTGCTGAAGGCCACCGGCACGGCCCTGTGCGCCACCTGCCACGGCACGCAGACGGCGGAGTGGGCGAAGCGCAAGAACGTCCACCCGCCCTTCGAGAGCGGCGACTGCACGAGCTGCCACGCCGCGCACGGCGGCGACCAGCCCAAGCTGCTGGCGGCGCCCGGGGGGACCGTCTGCTTCACCTGCCACGACGCCCAGAAGACGGAGGCGGCGAAGCCCTTCGTGCACGCCCCCGTGCGCGACGGCGCCTGCGCACGCTGCCACGACCCGCACGCCAGCCCCAATGAGAAGTACCTGACCGCGGCGCCGGAGAAGCTGTGCCTCACCTGCCACGCATCGATGGTCGAGCAGAGAAAGGGCGGGAACAGCCACAGCCCGTTCGCCGAGGGCAGCTGCTCGCTGTGCCACCTCCCCCACGCCAGCAGCCAGTCGCGCCTGCTGAAGGACCTGAGCGGCAACCTCTGCCGGACCTGCCACGAGGACGTGCAGGCGGGGATGGAGAAGGCCCGCTCGGTGCACGCCCCGGCCAGGGCGGGCTCCTGCGAGGCCTGCCACGACCCGCACGGCTCGCGTCAGCCGAACCTGCTCACCAGCGGCGAGCGCCAGCTCTGCCTCTCCTGCCACCAGCCGCTCGACGCGCGCATGCGCAAGGCCAAGGCGGTGGTGCACGCCCCGGTGAAGGAAGGCAGGTGCAGCGTCTGCCACACCGGCCACTCGTCCTCCGAGGAAGGACTCATCGTCAAGCCGCTGGCGGCGCTCTGCGCCTCCTGCCACGACCCGGGCAAGCCGGAGTTCGTCAGCGGGCACCAGGGCTACGCCCTGGGCAAGGGGGACTGCCTCACCTGCCACGACCCCCACGTCGGCACCAAGAAGGGCCTGTTCAACAACGTCGCCCACCAGCCGTTCGCCGACGGGGACTGCGCGGCCTGCCACGTGGCGCCGGCCAAGAGCGGGCCGCCCACCCCGGCTGCCCTCAGCACGAGCGCGAACGAGCTGTGCAGCGGCTGCCACTCCGACTTCGCCAGCACCTCCCTGAAGGGCTCGTGGGTGCACGCGCCGGCCAAGGCCGGCCAGTGCGTGGCCTGCCACTCGCCCCACGCCTCGCGGGAGAAGCACCTGGTGGCGCGGTCGGGCGCGGAGCTGTGCCTGCAGTGCCACCCGGCGGTGAAGACGGAGCTGGCCAAGCCGCAGGTCCACGAGCCGGTCGCCAAGGGGCAGTGCGCCGCCTGCCACGCGCCGCACTCGGCCGACAACAAGGCGGGCCTGCGCAAGACCGGCGCCGAGCTGTGCTTCGGCTGCCACAAGGAGAAGAAGGCCCTCGCCTCGCTGGCCAGCGTCCACGCGCCCTTCGCCTCGGGGGACTGCGACTCCTGCCACACGCCACACACCTCGAGCTTCAAGGGCCAACTGGTGGCCGACCCCAGGAAGCTCTGCCTGACCTGCCACGACGTGAACGAGCCGCGGCTGGTGCAGCGCCACCACCGCTTCCCCCTGGCCGGCGTCGACTGCACGCAGTGCCACAACCCGCACGCTTCCTCCGAGGCGAAGCTCATCCGCCCCCGGCCCCATGCCGTCCTCACCAGCTGCGGCAAGTGCCACGACGTGAACGGCCGCAAGCCGACGGCGCTCCTGGCCGGCGTGGAGGAGCTGTGCGTCCGCTGCCACGCGCCGGTCAAGCAGGCGGCCGCTCGCCCCGACGCCCACCCGGCCATGCAGAAGGGCTGCCTCACCTGCCACACCCCGCACGCCGCCGAGGTGAAGGGCCTGCTGAAGGGGGACGGCCAGTCGGCCTGCCTCGCCTGCCACGACGACGTCCGCAGGACGCTGGCGGGAGCCTTCTCCACCCACCCGCTGCGGGCGGACAAGGGCGGCTGCGCCGGCTGCCACACCGGTCACGCCTCGGAGGTGAAGCCGCTGCTGAAGGCCGCACCGCTCGAGCTCTGCAAGAGCTGCCACGAGCAGCACTCGAGCTTCAGCCACCCCTTCGGCGCGGGGGTGATCGACCCGCGCACCGGCCAGGACATGACCTGTCTCTCCTGCCACCGGCCGCACGCCTCCGCGCAGCCGCACGTGCTGGTGGCGAACGCCCAGCGCGAGCTGTGCGTGCAGTGCCACGCCTCGGAGGGGCCGACCCTGAAGGCCGGCCACGGCGAGGCGAAGCCGGCCGAGAGGCCGAATTGAGCGGCCGTCGCGGGTCCGCGCTGCTGGTCGCGGGGCTGGCGCTGCTCGCCGGCGACACCCGCGCCCAGGAGCCGTTCCAGATGCTGTTGAAGCCGCTCGCCATCTTCGACAGCCACCTGTATGCCGGCACCCTGCTGGCGCCGCGCGGGATCGCCTTCGACCGCCACTCGGGCGAGGTGCTGGTGGCGGACACCGGCAACCACATCGTGGGCATCTTCACGGCCGAGGGCGTCCCTGTGTTCGCCACCGGCCGCAGCAACGGGCTGCGCGAGCCGACGCGGCTGGTGGTCGACAAGAGCGGGCACCTCCTCGTGCTCGACATCGACCGGACGCGGATCAAGGTCCTGAGCTACCGCGGCGAGCCCCTGGGTGCGCTCGAGCTGCCGGGCATCGGCGAGCCGCACGAGTTCGGGGCCATCGCGGTGGACGAGGACGGGAACCTCTACGTGGGCGAGAACGAGTCGGGACAGGTGATCGAGTACTCGCCCGACCTGAGGATGAAGCTGCGCTTCGGCAGCCGCGGCGACGAGCCGGGCCAGTTCCAGTCGATCGCCGGCATCGCCTCGGACAAGGACTTCATCTACGTCGTCGACCACCGCGTGACCCCGGTGCAGGTGTTCGACCGGCGCGGCGACCTGGTCCGCGGCTGGGGCAGGCACGACATGGGCCGCGAGAACTTCTCGCTGCCGGAGGCCGTGGCCGTGGACTCGAAGCACCGGGTCATCGTGGTCGACGCGCTGCGGCACGAGATCAAGTTCTTCGACCAGGACGGCCAGTTCCTCGACCGCTTCGGCGGCCTGGGCGCGCGCGCCGGCCAGGTCGCCTTCCCCTCGGACATCGCGATCGACGCCCAGGACCACCTGTACGTCGTCGAGCGCGGCAACAGCCGCGTGTCGGTGTTCGAGGAGCTCGAGGGCGAGGCCCTGAAGGCCGAGCTCCGGCGGGCGCCGCCCCCGTCCCGATGAGCGGCCCGCTCCAGACCGATTCCGGCCGGCCTGTGCGGCGCCCCGCACAAGGTGTGCGGAGGATCTGGGGCGCGCCATACAGGGCGCTCGCACACCGCATGCAATCGGTGGGCACCTCGAGGACGCAGCCACGGCGGGTGCCAGCTCCAACCCATCCAAGCATCAGATTGCCAAGAACTTGCGCGGCGCGATCGGGCGCGCGGTTTTCGGCGCTCTTGAGCCGCTCGCTCGTTGTGATACGGAACGTGCGGCACGGGGCTTGTACGTTTGGGCGAACCGTGAGACCCGGGCGCGGGCTGTCCACGGCCGTGATGCAGCGCAGAAAGTCGCCTTCGGGTTGCCCTGGCCGGAGTCACGGAAGAGACTCGTCCCCCTCGCCCGAGAGTCTTCTCTCACCGCGCTCCTCCGGCCGGTGCTCCCCTCTTTTCCTCTCGAGGACCTACTTGCTCAGAAAACTCGTCTTGCTCGTCGGGGTTGCTTCCCTGACGGCGCTCCCGGCGCTCGCCGGCGAGTGGCACGCGGGGAACAACAACGTCTGCACCGACTGCCACACCATGCACTTCAGCATGCAGCACAACTGGGATGGCACCACGCCGGTGCCCACCTCGGGCGGTGCGAACGGGAACTGGCTCAGCGCCTCCGGACCGAACCAGTACCTGCTCAAGGCACCCGCCAACCAGCTCTGCCTGTCGTGCCATGACGGCCAGACCTTCGCGCCCGACGTCCTGGGTGTGAACACCAACGCCAGCCCGACGCAGGGCCGCTCGGCCGGCGCGCTGAACGACCCAGCGCTGGGCTCCCCCTACGAGACGTGGAAGGGCCACACCCTCGACTCGACGACGGCGCCGCCCGGCTTCAACCCGGCGCTCGTCGGCGCGCCGGCGACCTGGTACGACAACACGCAGGGGCTCGAGTGCATCAGCTGCCACTCGCAGCACGGCTCGGCGACCGCGTACCGCAACCTCGGCTCGTACTCGCTGGGCGGCGCCGCGACGGCGGCGCGTCCGACGTACGTCATCAGCACCACCAACGACGCCACCAAGGACGTCTGGATCAACCTCGCCTCCTACACCGCGAACAGCGGCAACGCCGCCACCTTCAACCCGTACTACGACACCTTGAACGTCGGCTACAACCGCAACGACGCGGTGGTGGGCACCACCCACACCAGCAACCGGATGGACACGTTCTGCGCCACCTGCCACGGCAACTTCCACGGCGGCGCGGGCGACGCCAACATCGGCGCCAGCACGGCAGTGCTCGACGGGTTCATCCGCCACCCCACCAGCCAGGTGACGATCGGCGCCTCGGGCACCCAGGGCTACGGCGGCCACTCGACGCTCTCGCGCTACACCGGGGCGACCACCAAGGTGAAGGTCTACGCCAGCGACCGCACCGGCTACACCGACGCCACTCCGGGCTGCATCAGCTGCCACAAGGCGCACGGCAACCAGAACCCGTTCGGCCTGATCTTCTTGAACCGGACCGCCACCGCCGTCACCGAGCAGGGCGGCTACGCGACCGGCCAGGTCGAGATGACCAACGGCTATGGAGTGGGCTATCGCAATCTCTGCGGCCAGTGCCACAGCCAGGGTAACTAGCCAATCGTGCGAACCGGGGAGGGGCCGCCCGGCCTCTCCCCACTTCCCCCTCCTCCCTTCCCGCTCCCGACCACTCCCCGATGCGCCCCTCCCGCCAGGCTCGCGGTGTCCGGTTCGTCCTCGGGCTGAGCCTCGTCGCGTCCGCAGCGGGGGCCGGCGAGTACCACACCGGGACCACGAACAACTGCAGCGACTGCCACACCATGCACAACAGCGAGAACGGGCAGCCGATGCGCTACGACAACGACAAGAACGGCGCGCCCAAGCTGCTGCGGGCGGCGGACAGCCTGCAGCTATGCCTGCAATGCCACGACGGGCAGTCCACGGCGCCCGACGTGGTCGACGAGGACGCGAACCAGACGCCCGACCGAGCGGCCGGCTTCTTCCCCCGCAACTGGTGGCAGCCCCCGCCGTCGGGGACGAACCCGACGGCGCACCTGATGGGCACCCAGGTGGACGCACCCTGGGGCGGGCAGACGACGCTGACCTGCGTCTCCTGCCACGACCCGCACGGCACCGCGAGCTACCGCAACCTCAAGCTCGACCCGCGCGGGATCGGCGCTCCGCAGCCGGTGGTCTCGCACCAGATCGTCCCGCGCGGGGGCAACATCGCGCAGTTCTACGACTCCGCGAACGTCCGCTACAAGCGCGGGATGACGAGCTGGTGCGTGAACTGCCACGTGGGCACGAACCAGCCCGACCACCACTCCGTCGACATCACCATCGACAACTCGCCGAGCGGGCTCGCCAGCTACCCCACCTGGGTGGGCGTGACCCTGCCACGCGTCCCCGTGCAGACGCCGAACGACGACGTCATCCCCTCGCCGGACGACCAGGTCTTCTGCCTCTCCTGTCACAAGGCCCACGGCTCGGCGAACCCGTTCGGGCTCATCTATCCGGACGGCGCCACGCTCGACTCGGCCTGCAGCCAATGCCACGTCGAATAGAGCCGACGCGGCAGGCGTGGCGACTGGTCACGTTGGCCCTGCTGGCCCCGGCCGTCGCCGTCTCCGCCGGGACGCTGCGCAGCACGAAGCACGGCGACCCGCAGACCGGCGTCTCGCGAACCGCGGAGGCGCCGGTCGGCAGCTGCGGCCAGTGCCACCTGCCACACGGCGACCCGTCCGGCGAGCGGCACCCGTTCTCGCTGTTCGCGGCGGACGACAACGCGCTCTGCGGCACCTGTCACAACGGGGCGGGCGCCCTCGGCAGCTTCCCGGGGATGGGCCCCTGGGACGTCTCGGCGCACGCGCGCTCCCCGCACACGGTCTGGCCGGGGCCGCCCTCACGGCCGTCCCGGGACGCCGGCAAGTGCGTCAACTGCCACGATCCGCACGGCCGTGCCGACAAGGACGGCCTGGTCCCGACCATGGCGCGGGCGCGCGACGCCCAGCTCTGCCTCGCCTGCCACGACGGCTCGCCGGCGCTCAAGGACGTGGAGCGGCAGGTGAAGAAGGCCTACGCCCACCCGCTCCTCGACACCCGGGCCGGCCGCCACCAGGCCGACGAGGCGGGCAACCCTGCGCGCTTCGGCCGCGGCAACCGGCACGCCGCCTGCGTCGACTGCCACAACCCGCACCGCGGGCGGACGCAGGATCAGGTGCGCACTCAGGCGCCGGACGCCCCGGAAAACATGACCGGCATCTCGCGCGTCCGCGTCACCAACGGCGCGCCGGGGACGGCGCCCGTCTACCGGTACGCCGGCCCCGAGGACACCTCCTTCGCGGCGGAGTACGAGGTCTGCTTCAAGTGCCACTCCTCGTGGACCACCCGGCCCGCCGGCCAGCCGGACCTCGCGCTGCTGTTCAGCACCAGCAACCCGTCGTTCCATCCGGTCGAGGCCGCCGGCCGGAACAGCCACATCGACGCGAACGCGTTCGTGAACGGCTGGAGCGCCGGCCGGCTGATGTACTGCTCGGACTGCCACGGCAGCGACGATCCCGCCGTCAGCGGCCCGCACGGCTCGAGCTACCGCTACATCCTGAAGGGATCGTACGCGACCACCTCGACGCCGAGCCGCGTGAGCCCGACGGACCTCTGCTTCGCCTGCCACTCCTGGGACACGTACGCCAACCCCAGGGCGACAGCCGCGTCGCTGGCCGCCAGCCGCTGGAACCCGGGGAAGGAGCCTTCGGGACACGCCTTCCACGTGGGGACGAAGGGCTACTCCTGCTGGGCCTGCCACGAGAGCCACGGCAGCACGCTGAACCCGGCCCTCGTCGCCACCAGCGGACGGCTGCCCGGGATGGCGAGCTACCAGCAGACGGCGACCGGCGGGCAGTGCACGGCCACCTGCCACACCAGCCGGCCGGGGCCTCGCAGCTACTCCCTCAACTACGCCCGCTGAGATGCGCTCCCCGGCCCTCGTCCTCGCGCTGCTGCTGCCGGCCGCCGCGGCGGCTGCGGGCGACCTCAGCGGGCGAGCCATCCTCTCCTACCAGACCTACGACGCGCCGGAGTACGACAGCGACGGCTTCAACCAGCTCTACGAGCTGCGGCTGGAGCGGCAGATCACCCAGCCGTTCCGGCTGCGCCTCTCGGTGCGGGCGGAGGACGCACGCGGCGACACCGATTTCGGCCGCGGCCCGGTCCAGCTGCGGTCCACCCAGCTGCAGCCGGGGGCCGAGCTGCTGTACTCCGTCCCCAAGTTCGAGGGGCAGCTCCTCTACGACCGCATCGGCTACAACAGCGGCCCGGGGGTTCCGGCGAGCGACCGTACCCTGACTCGCCAGCTCGCCCGGCTCCTGTGGACGCCCGACGCGTTGCCGCACTTCAGCCTGACCTCCGAGAAGCGCGGCACCGAGGACCCCTCGGCCCTGGTCGACCAGACCGAGACCCGCGACGAGGGCATCGTCTCCTACGGCTTCCGCGGCCTGGTGGCGTCGGGCATCCTGCGCCGGACCACCCTGGACGACGGCCAAGCCTCCTTCGCGCGGCAGACGGTGGACAAGCAGGGCCTGCTCACGCAGGACGGCAGCTACCTGGGCGGACGGCTCACCACCTCGTTCACCGGCAACCTGCTCGACAGCACGATCGACGACCGGGCCGGCGCCAATGCCGCAGCCGTGCCGAACCCTGTCCCCATCGCGCGCGCCGAATGGGTGGTGGACGACACCCCGCTCGACAGCCGCGACCGTACGCCGGTCGGCGTCCCCGGGCTCCTCGACGGCAACCTCGACACGCCGACCCAGATCCAGCTCGGCCCGGACGGCAGCTCCTTCCAGAACCTGATCCTCGACTTCGGGCACGCCGCGGACGTCGACACCGTCCGGGTGGTGGTGCGCGACGTCGCCGGCCAGCTGCTGCGCTTCGGAGGCTCCGTGACCTGGGACGTCTACACCAGCCCGGACGGCGATCGCTGGTCGCCGCTCGCCGGCAGCACCACCAGCTTCAGCACTTCCTTGAGCCTCTACGAGGTCCGCTTTCCCTCGACGCACGTGCGCTGGCTCAAGGTGGTGAGCTTCTCGACCAACGCCGTCGACACCCGGGTGAGCGAGCTGCAGGCCTTCGTCACCACCCAGCTGGGGCCCGACGACACGCTGCGCACCGACCTGCTGGTGGGAAGCGGGAGCGCGGCCGTCTCGCTGCGGCCGACGGACAAGACCACGCTGACCTACTACGGGCTCTACAACGGCCTGCGCCAGACCTCGGAGTTGCGGCCGAAGCAGGCGAACCACGGCCTCGACCAGCTCATAGGCGCCCAGGTCGACCCCTTCCGCTGGCTCGACCTGTTGCTGCGCTACGAGGACCGCTGGCTCAACGACACCAGCGGCTTCGACCAGAGCTTCGACGGCTGGACCGGCGACCTGCAGTTCCGCTTCCTGCCCAGCATGCAGCAGACGGTCGAGGCCTCCCGTCTCGACGAGGTCACGGCCGGCCGCCGCAGCCTGACCACGACCTACACGCTGCGCACCTACACCCGCTTCTACAGCACCTGGGACCTGACGCTGGACCTGGGCACGCAGGACCAGGACTTCACCGATCTGGCGTTCCGGACGAGGCGGAACTTCCTGAGCGGCGTCAGCCAGGCGCAGCTCACCCGCGCCCTGAAGCTGACGCTCACGGCGGCCCTCCAGCACACCAACCTCTTCGGGCAGCCGATCGACGTCCGCCCGGAGGACACCCCGATCCCGCCGGAGCGCGACGACCGCTGGACGGTGGAGCTGTTCTACCGTGCCGGCCCCCAGCTCGGCGTCTCCGGACGCTGGGGCCGCGCCCACACCAGCCTGGCTCCGGCCACCATCCAGAACTACCACCTGGACTGGTACCCCTTCCCCGGCGGCAGCGTGCGCATCGGCGGCCAGTACGACCAGGACCTCGACACCCTGGGCCAGCGATTGGCACGACGGGTGACGTTCACACCCGCCTGGACGGTGAACCGCCACGTCCTCATCAACGTAAACTACACATTCCTGGGGGTGACCGGCCCCCAGGCCGGGAACACCCGCTCCTTCTTCGTGGCCATGACGGTCACGATGTGACGACCAGAAAGGCTGCCGCAGGCGCGATGATGCGATCCCCCCTGACGATCCTCCTGGTGGCGCTCGCCCCGGCGCTCGCGGGGTGCGCGAGCCACACCACCACCCAGTACCTCCACCCCAACGTCGACCTCGGGGCGATGAAGACGGTGGCGGTGCTGCCGTTCGAGAACGTGACCCAGGAGCAGACCGCCGGCGAGAAGGTGCAGCGCATCTTCATCACCGAGCTGCTGGCCACCGGCGTCTTCCAGGTGGTCGAGCCTGGCGCCGTCAACAAGGCGCTGCGAGCGGAGCGCTCCGACCTGGCGGTCTCGGGGCTGGCGCCGGCCGACCTCAAGCGCCTGGGCGAGGCGCTGAAGGTCGACGGCTTCTTCATGGGCACGGTGATCGACTTCAACGAGAGCCATTCGGGCAGCACGCCCGCACCCGAGGTGACGGTCCAGCTGCGACTGGTCGAGGCCCAGTCGGGCGTGACCGTCTGGAACACCAGCAAGACCCGCAGCGGCGCGAGCCTCAGCGCGCGGATGTTCGGGGTGGGCGGGGACTCGCTGACCCAGGCCGCGCGCGAGGTCGTCCGCGAAGAGCTGCACACCCTGGTGAAGTGAGGACCCTGGCGTGACGGCTGCGTTGGTGCTGGCGGGCGCGATCGCGGCGGCCGCCCCCCAGACCACCGCCGTGCCAGGCCCCGCCTCCTCGCGCGTCGTGCTGCTGCCCTTCGACAACTTCTCCGGCGCCACCGAGGCGCGCGCCGCGGTCGCCGGGCTGATCACCGCCGGGCTGTGGAAGAAGGGCTACGAGGTGATCCAAGGCGAGCCGGTCGAGCAGGCGCTCGAGGCCGGGCGCATCCGTTACCTGGAGTCGCTGACCGCCGAGTCGCGCCGGCGGCTGCTCTCCGACCTCGGCGCCTCCGCCCTCGTCACTGGCACCCTCTACAGCTGGGTGCCCGAGGACCATCCGAGCCTGTCGCTGTCGGTGCGGATGGTGAGCGCCGAGGGGACGACGCTCTTCTGGAACCTGGTCGGCCTCTCCGCGGACGAGACGGAAGGTATGCTCGGCCTCGGCCGGCTCTCTGACATGGAGCCGCTGGCGCGAGAGGCGATCGCCCGTCTCCTGCGCGGGCTGCCGGCGCCCGGCGCCGCGCCGAGTTCCGCCTCTCTGGAGGGAAGGCCCTGGCGGCTGGCCGCGCCCCTCACCTACCGCTCCGAGCAGCTGCAGAAGGGGCACGTCTACCGTGCCGTCCTGCTCCCGGTCGACAACCAGACGAGCGTCCGCGAGGCGTCCCGAGACGTCAGCGACGTGCTCGACCGCCGCCTTGCGCAGAGCGGACTCTTCGACGTGGTCGAGCCGGCCGAGCTGCGAGCGGCCATCCTGGCCGAGAAGGTCCGCGGCTTCACCGACATGAATCCCGACACGCTCCACCGGCTGGGCCACCGCCTGGGGACGCCGCTCTTCGTGCGCTCGACCCTCACCGCCTTCCGCCCCGGCGGCCTGCACGGGGCGAACCGGCCGCCGCAGGTCGCGCTCGAGCTGCAGCTGGTGGACATCGACTCGGACCGGCTGCTGTGGACCTCGCAGCACGCCCGCCGCGGCGACGACTACGCGTCGCTCTTCGAGCGCGGGGCGATCACCGACGTGGTCGCCCTCGCCGACCGCACGGTGTCGGAGATGGTCCGGGCCCTGCGCGACACCCGGCCGACGGCGCCGAAGGCCGCTGCCGCCGCACGACCCCCGAAAGGTGCCGTCCCATGACCCCGTCGCTCCTGGCCCTCGTCCCCTCGCTGCTGCTGGCCGCCCCCCCGGCGCCCGCGCCGGCCGTGACCGCCTCGTCCTGGCTGGCCCGGGTCAACGACCAGCCGATCACCGTCTTCGACCTGCAGGAGGGCTTCGTGCGGCGCCACGGCGGCCACAAGAAGTTCCTGGCCGGCGAGGCGGAGACCCGCAAGTTCCTGGAGATCCTCATCGACTACGAGCTGCTGATGCAGGAGGCCTATCGCCTCGGCCTCGACCAGCAGCCGGACATCCGCAGGGCGGTCGAGGAGCAGCGCGACCGCGAGATGGTCGACTGGCTGCTCAAGACCGAGATCGAGGACAAGGCGAAGCCCACGCCGGAGGCGATCCGCGAGTTCTGGGAGAAGAACACCTCGCAGCTCTTCCAGGTGCGCCAGATCGTGGTGGAGAGCCGTGAGCAGGCGGAGGAAGTGCGCGCGCAGGCGGTGGCCGGCGGGGACTTCGAGAAGCTGGCCCGGGAGAAGTCGATCGTCGAGTCGCGCCTGTACGGCGGCCAGATGCTGCTCGGCCGCGGCGCCATGGAGCCCGCCTGGGAGGAGACGGTCTACTCGCTCAAGCCCGGGGAGATCTCGCCGGTGATGCGGACCGCCGCCGGCTGGGAGGTCGTGCGGCTGGAGCAGGTCAAGGACGTCGAGAAGCCGAAGCTCGAGGAGGCGAAGGCGCGCATCGAGGGCATCCTGACCCGGCGCCTGCTGGCCGAGCGGAAGAAGCAGCTGGGCGGGAGCCTGTGGGGGAAGTACCACGCTTCGCTCACCGACGCGCCGCGCGACCTTCACGCGCTGGCCAGGGCG
>Ga0335071_10000560_pt1 | contig 40848 bp, 35 predicted proteins | sample Lox_Sample_15_FD_206724 | JGI IMG/M metagenome (GOLD analysis project Ga0335071, IMG submission 206724) | Soil microbial communities from Loxahatchee National Wildlife Refuge, Florida, United States - Lox_Sample_1.5 | ecosystem: Environmental > Terrestrial > Soil > Wetlands | place: USA... | reverse complement strand
AGCCGCACGTGAATGTAGGGACGATCGGCCACATCGATCACGGCAAGACGACCCTGACGGCGGCGATCACGAAGGTGCTGCAGAAGCACAACCCGAAGAACGTGTTCCGCTCGTTCGATTCGATCGACAACGCTCCGGAAGAGCGGGAGCGCGGCATCACGATTGCGACGGCGCACGTGGAGTACGAAACGCCGAACCGGCACTATGCGCACGTCGACTGCCCCGGCCACGCCGACTACATCAAGAACATGATCACCGGCGCGGCGCAGATGGACGGCGCGATTCTGGTCGTTGCGGCGACCGACGGTCCGATGCCGCAGACCAAGGAGCACGTGTTGCTGGCCCGCCAGGTGGGCGTGCCCTACATCGTGGTCTTCCTGAACAAGTGCGACGCGGTTGAAGACACGGAGCTGATCGACCTGGTGGAGATGGAAGTTCGGGAGCTCTTGACCAAGTACCAGTTCCCGGGCGACGACGTGCCGGTGATTCGCGGGTCGGCGCTGGGCGCGCTGAACGGCGAAGCGCAGTGGGAGGCGAAGATCGACGAGCTGATGGAGGCGGTGGACAAGAACGTGCCGCAGCCGAAGCGCGATGTCGACCAGCCGTTCCTGATGCCGATCGAAGACATCTTCTCGATCTCGGGCCGCGGCACCGTGGTGACGGGTCGTATCGAGCGCGGCAAGGTGAAGGTGGGCGAGGACGTAGAGATCGTCGGCTTCCGCGAGACGCGCAAGACGGTTTGCACCGGAGTCGAGATGTTCAAGAAGCAGCTCGACGAAGGTCTGGCCGGCGACAACGCCGGAATCCTGTTGCGCGGCACGCCGAAGGAAGACGTGGAGCGCGGAATGGTGCTGGCGAAGCCTGGATCGATTACGCCGCACACGAACTTCAAGAGCTCGGTGTACGTGTTGAGCAAGGAAGAAGGCGGGCGTCATACGCCGTTCTTCAAGGGCTACCGGCCGCAGTTTTACTTCCGCACCACGGACGTGACGGGAGTGGCGGAATTGCCGGCGGGCACGGAGATGGTGATGCCGGGCGACAATGTGGAACTGACGATCGACCTGATCACGCCGGTGGCGATGGAGAAGGGCTTGCGGTTCGCGATCCGCGAAGGCGGCAGGACGGTTGGAGCGGGAACGATCTCGGAAATTATCAAGTAGGCGCTGGCCGCGCCGGGCGGATCGCCCTTCGGGCGAAAAGCAGCGGCGCGACAGCAACTGGGAACGACGAACTGGAACTGAAGGGAAAACAGGGCAATGCGGGAAATCATCACGATGGAATGCACCGAGTGCAAGGAGCGGAACTACTCGACCACCAAGAACAAGAAGACGGTGACGGGAAGGCTCGAGTTGAAGAAGTTTTGCAAGCGCTGCCGCAAGCATCAGGTGCATAAAGAGTCGAAGTAGGAAGCGAGTTCAAAGTTCGCAGTTCGTAGTTCACAGCCGGATTGAAAACAAAGTACGATTTGGGGCTGAGAACTGCGAACTAAGAACCGCGAACTGCATTACAGGGGCGTAAGCTCAACGGCTAAACTGCCGGTCTCCAAAACCGGACTTGGGGGTTCGAATCCCTCCGCCCCTGCCAGATTGAAGACCGTGCGTCGTGATTCGTGAGTCGTGATTGCGAATGGCCGTGCGGAGTTGGACAAACTCGGGTCGCGCGGACCACGAAACACGATTCACGGTCCACGAAGAAGGAAACGAAACATGGCGACGAAGACGGCGATTGAAAAGGGCGACGAGCGGTCGGCGAAGCGGCAGCAACCGGGAGCGCTGGCTGAGTTCGGTGGCGGCGCGATGGGCAAGTGGACGGAGTTCACCAGTTTTCTGCGCGATGTGCGCGCGGAGATGCGCAAGGTGGTGTGGCCCCAGTGGAAGGAAGTGCGCGTGACGACGGGAGTGGTGATCGTTACGACCTTCCTGTTTGCGCTGTACTTCTTTATCGTGGACGGCATCTTTAAAGTTGCGGTGTATGGGCTGCTGGGCAAGATGGGCGGAATGCAATAGCCGGGCAGCACAGAATCGAGAGTGGAATGAAGGAAGACTTAGAGCAATCCGCAGAGACAGAGACCGCAGAAGCGGCGGCGGAGACACAGGCCGAAGCGACGGCTGAGACGGCAGAAGCTGCGGAACCGGCGAAGGCGGACGCAAGCGCGGAGCCTGAGGCTGAAGCAGCGGCAGAGGCGCCGACGGGCGCAGGCGAGACCCCGGTGGTTGCGGGAGCGCCGGAGACACCGAAGAACGAAAATTTCCGGTGGTACATTCTGCACGCTTATTCAGGTTTTGAGCGCAAGGTGCGCGAGTCAATCGAGAGCCGCGTGCAGGCGTTTGGATTGAAGGAGCGCGTGGGGCGCGTGATGATTCCCACCGAGCCGGTGACGGAGATTATCAACGGCAAAAAGCGCACGGTGGAGCGGGTGTTTTTGCCCGGCTATGTTTTGGTGGAGATGGAACTGGACAACGAACTTTGGCACGTGCTGAAAGATACGCCGAAGGTGACAGGGTTCTTGGGCACGGGCGATAAGCCGGTGGCGCTGAGCGAAGAAGAAGTGAGCTCGATTCTGTTCCGCTCCGAAACGACAAAGGACAAGCCGCGGTTGAAGATCAAGTTTGAGAAGGGCGAGCAGGTGCGCATCACCGATGGGCCGTTCGCCAACTTTAACGGCGTGGTAGACGAAGTGAACGAGGATCGCGAGACACTGAAGGTGATGGTGACGATCTTCGGGCGGTCGACGCCGGTCGAACTGGAGTTCGGCAAAGTGGAAAAGATTGAGTAACTGCAGCTTCCAGCTATTAGCTTCTAGCTTCTAGCCAGGGCGTCGGCCTAGCAGACACTGGTTTGAAGTGAACGCTGGATCGGCAGTACCAAAATTTTGAATAGATGAACGAGCTGGTAGCTAAGAGCTAGGAGCTAGTAGCTGGTTCCGAAGGGAAACATGGCACCTCCGAAGAAAATTACCGGGTATGTGAAGCTGCAGATCGAAGCCGGGAAAGCAACGCCGGCGCCACCGGTCGGCCCCGCGCTGGGGCAGGCGCAGGTGAACATTATGGAGTTCTGCAAGCAGTTCAACGCGAAGACGCAGAACAAAGAGATGGCCGGCCTGATTATCCCGGTTGTCATCACGGTGTATGGCGACCGCACGTTCAGCTTTATTACCAAGACACCGCCGGCCGCGGTGTTGCTGAAGAAGGCCGCGGGGATCGAGAAGGGATCGGGCACGCCCAACAAGGAAAAGAAGGGCAAGGTGACCGAGAAGCAGGTGCGCGAGATCGCCACGCAGAAGATGCCCGATTTGAATGCGGCATCGATTGACGCAGCGGTGAAGAGCATCAAAGGGACGGCGCGCTCGATGGGAATTGAAGTTGTTGGATAAGTCAGCGAGTTAGCAAGTTAGTGAGTTAGCAAGTTGGCGAAAAGGCCCTCCGCGATGCGGGGGGCTTTTTGCGTATGTAGGGATGAATGACGTTCGAGATCGACATGGAATTCATTTGATTCGAACTGCCGGTTGTGGTAAGAAGGCTAGGTTCGCCAGTGGCAAATCGAATTAGCGCTCCGAGTTCGTGACCCGGGAAAAACAGGAGTCCTTGCGATGCGCAAAGCATTGGGTGCCCTATCGCTTCTCTGCGTGATTATTTTGTCAGGTTGCATCAACACGCGAATGCTGTCGAATCCGCAGACCGAGCCACTGCGAGGCGCGACGCTCACGGGGAAAGTGCACGGCGGCGAGAACCCGATCGTGGGCGCGCAGGTGTACCTGTATGCGGCAAACACGACCGGATACGGGAGCCAGTCGGTTTCGTTGCTCAATAGCCCCGGATATGTGATGACGGATTCGAACGGGAATTTTTCGATCAACGGCGACTACACATGCCCGAGTGCAAGTTCCCAAGTGTACATTTACGCGGTCGGCGGGAATCCTGGGTTAGCGCAGGGGACCAATAATCTGGCCGCAGGGATGCTGGCGGGGCTGGGGTCGTGCGGCGCCTTGAAATCGTCGACTGTGGTCATCATCAACGAAGTGTCGACCATCGCCACGGCGTACGCCATCGCGGGCTATGCGGTGGATGCACTGCATGTATCGAGCTCGGGCAGTGCGCTGGCGCAGACAGGACTTGCCAATGCGTTTGCGGCGATACCGAATCTGGAGCAGGTGACGACAGCGGGCGGGGTCACGTCGTATATGGGGATCGCGAACGCTACGACGCCGGCGGGAAATGGAACGGTGCCGCAGGCGGAGATCAATACGCTGGCGAATATTCTGGCGGCATGCACCAACTCGACTGGAGCGGTGACTGGGCCGACGAATGCGACGCCGTGCTACACGCTGTTTACGAATGCAATGTCAGCAGGATCGACGGGCACGCAACCGACAGACACGGCGACGGCGGCGATCAATATTGCGCATAATCCGTCGTGTTATCTCGGATTCGAGGTTTGCAGCCTTGTCACATTGCAGACTGCGAATTCTCCGTTTCAACCGACGTTGAATGGCGCTCCCAATGATTTCACTGTTTCCATCATCTACGGGAGTGGAGGGACGCACGCCCCTCAGGGATTAGCCATTGACGCCTCAGGCAACGTTTGGTTTTCTAATTTACTCGGCAACTATATTGGCGAGCTTAACCCTGTGGGCGCGGTATTGTCGGGTTCTTCAGGTTACGTGGGGGGAGGGATCGCCAGCCCCTGGGGAATCGCCATCGATACATCCGGGAACGTGTGGGCGGCGAATGCTCCCTTTGGCCAGGCTGGGGACATCAGTGAACTGAATTCAACCGGCACGGCGGTTAGCGGTTCCAACGGCTTTACGGGCGGCGGATTGAGCAGTCCGCAGGGAGTCGCAATCGATGCTTCAGGCAAGGTATGGTTGTCAAATTCCGCTTCGGCCAATGGAAGCACCTATGTTTTGAGCGAATTCAATTCGAATGGATCGCCAATCAGTAGCCCCGCCGGGATTTCAGGCGGCGGGCTCAGCGATCCTCAAGGCGTTGCGGTTGACGTGGCCGGGAATATCTGGGTCGCGGACAACTCATCGACAAACGGCATCAGCGAATTCAGCTCGACCGGGTCCGCGATCTCGAGCTCGACGGGCTATGGCGGCACGACGGCTGCAAGCAGTCACGGCATCGCTGTCGACGCCTCGGGAGATGTTTGGTTCTCGAGTGGTCCCGAAAGTATCGGCGAGGTGAATTCCAGCGGCTCGGTCCTGTCTCCGAGTCCGGGCCTCGAGGGGGCGGGAATAACCCAGCCCTACGGAATTGCGATTGATGGCGCCGGAAATGTCTGGGCGGCGAATACCAGCGGAAGCAGCGTCAGCGAACTGAATTCAAACGCCGTGCAAATTTCTCCCGCGTCTTTCGGATACGAGTCGGGCAAGCATCTTGTTTTTTATGCGATTGCCATCGACGGATCCGGCAACGTCTGGGCCGGCGGCAGCGCAATCGTCGAATTTGTCGGCGCGGCTGCGCCGGTGGTGACGCCGATTGTGGCCAATCTGCTGCCGCCTTACGGGCAACACGCGGTGAACCTGCCGTAGCAGAATCCGACCGGACAACGAGGGGCCCTCTTTCAGAAGAGGGCCCCATTTTATCTTTGCGCGCGATGGTTTTCGAACCCGAGTCCCAGTTATGGCGCGATCAGGCGGCTTGTTTTTGCGCTGCGGGCGCGAACCACTTGTTGCAGTACTTCGTGAATGCTTCCACCGAAGATTCGGTTCCGCGAAAGCCTATGTAAGCGTCGGGGCGGACGAGAGTGATTGACGGCTTGACGCCAAGGCATTCTGTGAATGGCTTGCCCGCTTCGCCCGGGGGCGCGGAGATGTCGAAGATGTCGACGATTTGGAGCCACGGGATCTCGGGCCAGGGAAGCTGCGGCAATGGCGAATTCGACTGGTTGATTTTGGCGCGGATTGCAGCGGAGTCAGCGAAATTTGCCAGCAACAGCGTGAAGCGCGAGGGGTTGAGTAGAGAAAAGATTCTTTGCGCTCCGGTGGGCGCCTGCGCACCAAGCGACGCGGCCGACGTGCCGGGGGATGCGGTGCGGATTTCAAGATCGGGAATGCGATCGCCGGCGACGAGATTGCCATCGCCAAAATTATCTTCAGAGAGCGGGCTGCTGCGATAGTTGAGAGCGACCTGGCTGATGCGACTGACCGCGCTCTCCTGCACGAGGTCCGCATTCGCGATGAGCGGCGCCAGGTGGACGAAGAAAGTTCGCAGGATAGAGTGGCCGCCTGCGATGTTGGTCATTCCTTCGGTGGTATTAAGGATGGAGCGCAAAGCGGGGACTCGGTCCTGCTCATAGGTGTCGAGCAGCTTCTCAGGTGCAATGCCGCGCATGACGAAGGCAAGCTTCCATCCGAGATTCATGGCGTCTTGAATGCCGGTGTTCATGCCTTGAGCGCCCGCGGGACTGTGGATGTGTGCGGCATCGCCGGCGAGGAAGATGCGGCCCACGCGCATGGTTTTGACCATGCGGCTGTTGATATGGAAGTACGAGCTCCAGGTGAGCTGATGCAGGCGCGCAGGAATGTGCGAGCGCTGATCGTAGATGGCCTGGAGCTCGTCGAGCGTCGGGCCGGCGGGGACAGCAGAGCCGGAGGGTTGCGCGGGTTGACTGGCGGGACCGCCCGCGGCCGATGGGGCCACCCCCGGATTGCCTGCGACGAGGCGAAAGTGGCTGCCGCCCAACGGAAACAAGCCGAGGACGCCCTGCTCGGAAGAAAAAATGTGGAAGTGGGAGTTGGGCAGGTCGCCGGTGACGTGCAGATCGCCGAGGACGAAGGTTTCGTCGAGAGTCTTGCCTTTGAAGTCGAGGCCGACGGTGCTGCGGATAATGCTGTGCGCGCCTTCTGCGTCGATGACGTAAGCGGGGCGCACTTCTTCAATGGAGCCGTCGCTGTGCTCGAGAGTTGCGGCGACACCGCCGGGATCCTGGCCGAAGGCGACCATCTTGACGCCCCATTCGATGGCTGCTCCTTCAGCCTCGAGGCATTCGCGGAGGACGCGGTCGGTTTCGTTCTGCGAGAGAAAGAGCAGGTAATTGTAGGAGCTGGGAATTTTTGTGAAGTCGATGTGGACGAGAAGCTTTCCATCGCCGTAGATGTCTCCGCCTGTTGCGCGGTGGCCGATGCGAGTGAGCTTGTCGGCGAGGCCGCGCAGTTCCAGCCCCTCAAGCGTGCGTGCCTGAATGCCCACTGCGCGTGAAGTGGAGGCAGGGCCTTCTTTTTCGTCGATGATCCTGACCGGAATGCCGAAGCGGCGCAGTTCAAGAGCGGCGGTGATGCCGGTGGGACCGCCTCCCGCGATGAGGACAAATGAATTGGTGACGTTGGGCATGGTGTTCGCCTCCGCATTGCAGTTTCACCACACTGCTTTAGATGTGGATTTACGGAAGGAATCTGTATGGCGGCGAGGGATTGGCGAGATTGCTATGAATTGGCGGCCACTGAGCGATTTACGGGCTGCATGGCGGCGGGTTCGAGGCCGAGGATTTCGATTTCGAGGCCGCCGAAGTCGGGGTGGTCATTTTCGCGGATGCGGTAAGCGACGTCGATGAGCGAGCCCTGGGCAAGGCGCAACTCGAAGGAGCGCTCGGCGAGATTCCAGCCAACGGCGCGAATGGAGCCGGCGGGCGCGGCGGAAGCTCGCAGGCGCCTCGGGATTGCTGAGGACGGAGCGAGGGTGGAGGGGTCGGATTTCGGCGCCGTCGCTAATTCGTCAGGTGCGGATGCCGTCTGCTCAAGTTCGAGGCAAAGATGCCGGGCCTTCATGATGCGCGGAGGAGCGGCGAGGCGCGCAGAGCGTGCGATGAAGATCGGCTCGGGGTTGCCGTGGCCGAGCGGCTCGAGCTTGCGCAGCCATCCAGCGAGGACGGGCGTGATGCGATCGAGCGGCAACTCGGCGTGAATGCGCAGAAGACGTTCAGGCTCGCGCGCGGCGAGGTGAATGTTGGCGTAGTCGCGAAGGCGGCGCTTGAGATCGGGAAGTTTTTCCGCGGGCAGAGCGAAGCCGACAGCGAAAGCGTGGCCGCCGAAGCGTGTGAACAGATCGGCGCAGGATTCGATGGCGGCGAGAAGCGGAAAGCCGTCGACGGAGCGGCCGGAGCCGTGGGCGATTTTTCCATCGGGGCTGTCTTCGAGGCTGATGACGATGGCAGGTTTGGCGGTACGCTCGACGACGCGCGAGGCGAGAATGCCGATGACGCCGCGATGCCAGCCGTCGCCCTCGATGACGAGGAGGCGGTCATCGTAGATTTCGGAGTCGGAGCACAGACGAGTTTCGATCACGGTGAGCGCGGCGGTTTCAACGTCGCGACGCTCGCGGTTCAGGCGCTCGAGTTTGGCGGCGAGTTCCGTCGCTCGGTCGGAGTCGCGCGTGGTGAAGAGCTCGATGACGTCGGAGGCAACATCCATGCGGCCGGCGGCGTTGATGCGCGGCGCGAGGCGAAAAGCGACGTCGAATCCGGTCAGCTGCTTGGAGGCGGGATCGAGCGCGGAGGCCGCGAATAGAGCGCGGAGGCCGGCTCCGACGGGACGGCGCAACTCGCGAAGGCCAAGCGCGGCGATGGTGCGATTTTCGCCGTGGAGCGGGACAGCGTCCGCGATGGTGGCGATTGCCGCCATTTTTAGAAAGCTAGGCAGAGTTTTTTCGCGCAGGCGAGCAGGATCGCGGCGAACGCTGTCGGGCTTTTCGAGACAGGGTCTCTCGATACAGGATTTTTCGAGCAGCGCCTGGGCGAGCTTGAGGGCGATGGCTGCGCCGCAAAGATTTTTTTCCGGATACGCGCAGCCGGGCTGGTTTGGGTTGAGGATGGCGAGGGCGGCGGGGAGGCGATCGTGCGCCTCAGGCAGATGGTGGTCGGTGATGATGAGGTCGAGGCCGAGACGTTTCGCAGTTTCAGCTTCAGCGAACGCGCGCATGCCGGTGTCGACCGTTACGACGACGCGGATGCCTTCGGCGTAGGCGGCTTCGAGGACGCTCGATTGCATGCCGTAGCCGTCGCGCAGGCGATGCGGAACGTGAAAACGGACGAGATTGGGGCCAGATCCGATTGCGGGGCCGCCGAGCATTTCGATGGCGGTTTTGAGAAGGACGACGGCGACGGTGCCGTCCACGTCGTAGTCGCCATAGAGGAGGATGGGCTCTCGCGCGGCGATGGCGCGTTCGAGGCGGTCAACAGCGGCTGACATTCCGAGCATGAGAAACGGATCGTGGAGATGCGCGGGCTCGGGGTTGAGGAAGGCGAAGGCCTCAGCTGCGGTGTTGATGCCGCGCGCGACCAGCAATTCGGCGAGGACGGGGGGCAGACGCGCTTCGCGGGCGAGCTCTGCAGCGAGAGTTGCTGATTGCCCCGCGTGCAGCTTGGCGATCAGCCAGCGCTGAGGCGGCATTGCGCGCTTAAGTGGAGCAAGAGGCGGGGAGGCTGCGGGGTTGGCGGTCGGGGTCCCGGTGGCGCTGGCTGAATCGGCCACGGAAGATTATTCGTCCTCGTCGTCGTGGGAGTGCGCGTCGTCGATCACGATGTCGTGGAAGCTCTCGATGTTTTCAAGCAGCGATTGATAGCGCTCGTACCACTCGGTGGTGGTTTCGTGCAGGAAGACGATGCCCTGGTAGATGAAGCCGAGCTGAATGTAGCCGAGCATGCCGGAATATTTGCGCAGCCACTTGGCTTCGACCAGTTCGGCGGCTTCCTCATCGGGGAAGTTCATCTCGCCGGCTTCTTCAATGAGGGCGTCGAGTTCTTCGCGATCGAGCGTCATCTCGCTGAAGGTGACGAAGGGCGCGCCGACATGCTTGGCCATCTCGACAAAGTCTTTCCACGCGTCGGGATTGCCGCGGCCCTCCCAGAGGACGGAAGGAATGTCGTCCGTAACGTAGCCGGGAAGGCGATGCAGGCCGTGACCCTCAATGAAGGCCACCATGTCGTCTTTGAGCGAGAGGAGGTTATCGGGACTCATTGTCAATCACCCATTTTCGCAGATGCGGGCGGCAGGGGATGGGGAAAACTTTTTTTGGACGCGGCGATCAGCGGGTTTGCGAACGAATGTGCGGTCACTGGTCCCTCGGCAGCGGCGGACGAGGGAGCGGGACACCCCCGGGGCAGGATGGATTCCGGAAAGCGCGTGGGAACCGGGCTGAGTTGTTACTCTGAAATGAATTGAGGAGGATCGACGCTTGCCCTTATTCGAACACCATGTGTTTGTTTGCCATAATGTAAGGCCCGCCGATGCGCCGCGGCCCTCGTGCACCAAAGATGGAAAAAGCGAGTTGCACACACGGCTGAGCCAATTGACGAAAGAGGCCGGGTTGGCGGGACGAGTGAGGATCAACAAATCGCTGTGCCTTGACCAGTGCGAGCACGGGCCAACGGTGGTGGTGTATCCGGAAGCTGTGTGGTACGGGCATGTGAAGCCGGAGGATGCGGAAGAGATTGTGAGAGAGCACCTGGTGGGCGGGCGGCCGGTGGAGCGGCTGCGCATTGCAGACTCGTGCCTGAACACGAAGGATTGCCCGCACCAGACAAAAGAGTAGCCAATAGGGAGTAGTAGCCGAGGATCGGGGCAACCCGAGGTGATCTGCGATGAGACGCAGGGAATTCTTAAAGCTGGCGGGAGCGGCGTCGGCGGCAACGGTGGCGCGCGGCGCGATGGCGCAGGCGGGGCGCGGCTGCGCCATCGTTGTCGATGCAAATGATCCAGTTGCCGGAACTCCACCGGTGGCTTGGGCGGCGGAACAGTTGCGAGCGGCATTGGCTCAAAAGGGAGCGCTTTGCTGGATCGTGAAGCCCGGCGAGCGGGCGCATGTGCCGGCATTTTACGTGGTGGTCCATTCCGGCGGCGTGACGTTGGCGGGATTGACGATGCCAAACCCACAGCTTGTTGCTACGTTGCGCGGCGGCGCGGAGTGGTTTGCGCTTTCGCCGGGACGGTATGCCGGAACTGCGGCGACGATTGTTTCCGCAGGTGATGTGCGCGGTGCGGTTTACGGCTTGCTGGAGATGGCAGAGCGAGTTCGGTTCGCCACCGATGCGAGAGTTGGACTGCGCGTACCGGAGCCTGTGTTGGAAAAGCCGGCGAACGAAGTTCGCAGCGTGGGCCGATATTTTTGCAGCGAGGTCGAGGACAAGTCGTGGCTCTACGACCGCGAATTCTGGCTGGGTTATCTGGATTTGCTGGCGGCGTGCCGGTTCAATCGTTTCTGCCTGGCGTTCGGGCTGGAGTACGACTTTCCCAGGGGCGTGACCAGCGACTATCTTCACTTTCCCTATCCATATTTATTGACGGTGCCGGGATATGACGTGCTCGTGATGCAACTGACCGCGGCAGGCGGGACGGTTTTGCCGGCGCCGGTGGAAGTGAGCGAACGCGAAAAGAAGATGAACCTGGACGCGCTGAAGTTTATTGCCGCGCAGACGGCGGCGCGCGGATTGCAGTTCCAGTTGGGAATTTGGACGCACGCCTACCAGTGGACCGACAGCCCGCATGCTTATCACCGCATTCAAGGGCTGACGAAAGATACGCACGCTGCCTATTGCCGCGACGCGCTGGCAATGCTGCTGGAGCAGTGTCCGGATATTACGGGGCTGACGATGCGCGTGCACGGAGAGAGCGGAATTCCCGAGGGCAGCTACGACTTTTGGAAGACGCTGTTCACGGCGATCAAGGATTGCGGCCGCACAGTCGAGATCGATATGCACGCCAAAGGCGTGGACGAAACCATGATCGACATCGCCAACGCGACGGGAATGCCGGTGAAGCTGGGCGCGAAATATTCCGCCGAACACCAGAGCCTTGGCTACCAGCAGGCCGACATTCGCGTGCTGGAGATTCCAAAAGGAAATGTGGAAGCGGCGGCGGGGCCGTTCAGCTTGAGTTCGGGGTCGCGATCGTTTACGCGATACGGCTACGCGGATTTTCTGAAGGCCGGGAGCAAATATAAAGTCTTGTTCCGGCTGTGGCCGGGGACGCAGCGGCATTTGCTGAGCGCCGATCCTGAGATGGCGGCGGCCTACGGTCGAACAACGCATTTTTGCGGAGCGGTGGGACTGGACTTGATGGAGCCGCTGACGTTCAAGGGCAGGGAAGGCTCGGGGCACGCGGGCGGCCGATGCGCGTATGCGGACGCAAGTTTGAATCCGAAAGCCGATTGGGAAAAATTTGAGCTTTATTATCGCGTGTGGGGCCGGCGGCTTTACGATCCGGATGCGAATCCAGAGGCGTGGCGAAGGTGGTTGCGCAAGCAATTCGGCGCGGGTGCGGTTGCTATGGAGACGGCAGTAGCGAATGCCAGCCGGATTTTGCCGCTGCTGACATCGGCGCATCTGCCTTCAGCGTCGAATCACGCGTTCTGGCCGGAGATCTACACGAATATGCCGGTGGTGCGCGGAAGCGGGCCCGAGCCCTACAGCGATACGCCGGAGCCGAGAGAGTTTGGGACGGTGAGCCCACTGGATCCGCAACTATTCACGACGATCGACGAGCACGCGACGGATGTGATGGGCGGGACGATGAGTCCCAAGGTGTCGCCGATCGAAGTGGCGAAGTGGATGGAGGATTTGGCGACGGCGGCGAGCGCGGCGTTGGACCAGGCGAGGCGTGTGACCATTGCGCGGCGGTCGCCGGAGTTTCGGCGGATGGAAGCGGATGTCGAGATCCAAGCCGGGCTGGGATGGTTTTTCGCCTCGAAGCTGCGGGCCGGGGTTTTGTATTCGGTGTTTGAGCAATCTCAGGAAGCAGAAGCGGGCCGCAAGGCAATTGATGAATACGGCATGGCGCGGGATGCGTGGGCGACGATGGCAGCGCAAGCGACTGTTTATATGAAGGACGTTTCCTATGGAAGCGTCCCCATGCGCCGTGGGCACTGGAGCGACCGGCTGAATGCGATTGACCAGGACATTGCGGCGTTGACGGCGCGCGTGAAGAGCGCGGGTCTGGCGGACGTATCGAGCGAGAACACGCGGCGCGCAACCGGCGAAGCGATGGGCAGGCCGGGGCGGCCGACTTTGGCGTGCGCGCACAAACCGCCGCTGACTTTTGACGCAGGAGCGCCGCTGATGTTGACGGTGACGGCGCTGGTGCCGGACGAGGTGGTTTCGATCCGGCTGCACTATCGACACGTGGACCAGGCGGAACGATGGAAACGTATAGAAATGCAGGGGGACGCAGGGACGTTTACGGCTGCAATTCCGGCGGCGTATACGAAATCCGAATTTCCGCTGGAGTACTATTTCGATCTGGCAGGAAAGAGCGGGGCCACAAGGATGGAGCCTGGTTTCAACGAAACGCTGTCGAATCAGCCTTATTTTGCGCTGATGCGGAGAGGCTGAACCGGAGCCTCGACTGGCCTTGCCGAACCAATGAAGAGGGACGCCGCTTCGAGAGTAATCCCAATGGAGCCAACGATTCACAGGGTGTACAGGCACCGGTGCGGTGCGGTATCCTGAAGATTAGCCCATGATTTTTTCTCGCGACTACATTGGGTATCTCACCCGCCGCACGGTCAAGCACCTGATCGATGTCAAAATGATCACCACCAGCGACTTGAAGGTGACGGAAGAGCGCGTGAATGCGGCTCTGGTGGAGGAACTCGCACTCGAGGACCGGATCAACGAAGAAGTGCGTGTGATTCTGGACGCCTACAGCGAAGAGATGCGCAAAAGCGGCGCGCAATACGCGGAAATGTTCAAGAAGGTGAAGGGCGAGCTGACCAGGAAGTACAAGGCGGTGCTATGAGGATCAGCCGCGACAAGCTGAACAAGCTGGCGCACACCGTGGCAGACACGCTGGCCGAGATCGACCAGGTGGGGTTCCTCGAGGATCGCAACACCATCCGGCAGGAGGCTCGCAAGGAGCTGGAACTGCTGCTGACAGAAGAGGCGAAAATCGACACCATGGCGCGGCAGAAGATCGCCAGCCAGCGAAAGATCATCCTGGAAGGCTCGCAGGAGTGGGACATTCTGTACCGCAAATACTACAACGAAGAAGTGCGCAAGCTGGGGATTTGAAGGCGCGCCGCATTATCAGGCGCTGCTGCTTTGCAAGGCCAATCGAACAATATTGAAGCATTGAGCGATTCAGGCGGCATATTTCTGCAGTCGCCAGTTGTTTTCTGCCTGCCTGCGGAGGGCGGGGAGCAGGACGAGTCGGATGAGCACGATGCCGGCGCCGAACTTGCGCCAGTAGCTGCGGAACATTCGTCGTGCTGACTCATCGGTAGCGGCGGCGCGCGTTTCAGTGGCGAAAAGAGTTCGATCGGGACCGAGCCGGATGGCTTCGAGTGTCCAAGCGATCTTGACCAGGCCAGGCAATGAAAATGCGGCGAACGTTTCGGCGCCGACCGGGGTGAAACCCGGATCCGGGAGCCAAGGGCGGCACGCAGAGCCGGCGATCAAATATTGGTCGCGCTCTTCAGCCAGGATTTGCCAACCAATGCGAGTCATTTGTTCGACCAGGCCGTGGCCTTCAAGGGGTGGCGACACTGGCGAGCGAAGAAATGCTGCGCGCATTTTGAAGAGCGAGCGGACAAGGAACACGGACTCAATGCGGAAGTTGCGAGCCGTCTCGATCACGACCGGTGCGGGAGCATGAATCGTGATTTCGTGGCGGCCGCGCACGTCGAAGCGCAGCATAAAACGGTCGAGCAATGCCGGCTGAGAATTGGACATGGGGTTTTGGACCCATTGTAGCGTGGCTACAGCCTTGCCGAATGTGATTCCAGCCTGGTTCTACTTTGGCCGGCGCCTCGGGACCTTGGGGCGTCTTTTTTTGGTAAAATGAGCGAGTGGTCCGCGTCCGCGGGCCGACTCCGCACAAAGCGTGGCGCTATCGTCTAGGGGTTAGGACGTGAGATTCTCAATCTTAAAACCCGGGTTCGATTCCCGGTAGCGCTACCAGAGATTTGACGCTAAAGCCCGCTAATTCAGCGGGCTTTGCTATTGACCGAAAACTGGCTTGAAGCGCCCTAACCCTCAATAACGCCAAATCTGTGGCACATCCTGTGGCACAGGCTGAGAGGCGAACGACGGGCCGAGTCTGGCAAAAATAGCAGTGGAAACGAGAGTGGCCCAGAGGCCGGGACTGTCAGCGAAATGCCGGTCTCACGTCGAACAACCAACTCCGGCAGTTTGGTAGACGGTTCGCCATCGACCCCGAGAGACTTCGCCATGTACCCCATCGTTCAGGATCCACTTTGTGATCGAGAATGGGCGACACAAGCCGGCTCCCCGGCACTAATCTCTTCAGCTTCTCGTAGGTTCTCTCGCTAGCAACAGTCGACTAATGATGCATTTGCTGCCTTCCTGACCAAAACGGTTATGCAGCCCAATGGTCTGAGCGGTCTATATCCGCCACGCCGATCGGATCGCCGGCGAGTTCCGGGACATCTGAGTAGCTCTTTATTTTTGCTGGCACCCTTTTCGCACACAGAGCCACGCACTACATCGGGAAACTCGCAAACCGGAGAACCCTGGCTGACTGATGCCGGATCAGTATTTCAGAGTGCTGGCCTCCTTGGACGACCAGTATGGAATCAAATATTTACCTTTGGAATAAGTCCGCACTGAAGGACCCCAATCTGGTCGCCTAAGGTACTGATTTCACACACAGCGTCTCACATTCTACGGCACAGGTGATGCCAAGCGAGTTGGCGATTTGTCGCCCGCTGAACAGTCAGGGAGGTCACATTGTTAGCACAACGCGAAACTCAGCTTTTCCGCTCATCATGCGTGCATAAGCGTCGGCGGCCTTTTCCAACGGGAACTTCTCAATTATCGGGCGAACTCCGCTAAGCTCGGCGAAACGCAATGTATCCTCCGAGGCCGCTGGCGTGCCCGCAGCCCAGCCTTCAATCGACTTGCTCCCCATGATGAGCTGAACTGGTGTCACTTCAATTGGGTCGAAGGCGGCTCCAATCACGAAAAACTTCCCATTGGGTCCGAGGCCATCGATCAATGCAGACATTGCCTTCGAGCTTGGCGCTGTCGCCATAATGACTCTGGCTCCCCCGAGCTTCTGCAACTCTTCGGCAGCATTCATGGATTGACTGTCGATGTACAGACTTGCCCCCAACTTCTTCGCAAGATCCGCGTTCTGCGGCCCTCGTCCAACTGCTGCGACCTTGTAGCCGAACTTGCACGCAAATTGAATCCCAAGATGGCCGAGTCCACCAATTCCCTGAATAGCGACCAGGTCTCCGGGCAATGCGCCACTGTGGCGAAGAGCGTTGTAAGTTGTAACGCCGGCACAAAGCAGTGGTGCTGCATCCACATCTCTCAAGCTGGCGGGAATGGCGACTAGGGCTTCAGCGGGCGCGACCATGTATTGTTGGTATCCGCCATCGTAGCTGATACCGGCAATTTTCTGGTTGCGACAGTTACGGAAGTCTCCGCGTCGGCATTCGGAGCATGTGCCGTCGTGCCCCCCGTGCCATCCCACCCCCACACGCTGGCCAATTTTCCATCCGGATACGCCCGCACCGATGTCGTCGACGATGCCTGCTACTTCATGGCCAGGCACGCGCGGGTATGGAATACCCGGCCACGAACCTTCAATCACCAGTGCGTCGCTGTGGCAAACACCGCAAGCCTGCACTTTGATGCGAATGTGTCCTGGCTCGGGCTGCGGGATCTCTCGCTCGACAATTTGGATTCCGCCACCACCTTTTTCAACTTGCGCGGCCATCATTGTTGCGACTACAACTGTTGACGCCATGATTCCTCCTCTGATGCTGAATTGCGACGCGTCATCGAACTCACTCCCATGGGGTTCTTCGGACGCGGCATCTTGGTTCAACAACTGTTTACGAAATTCGAATGCGGGCGCAGTTTGTCTTGGTTGCGTCTAACTTTCTTATGACTCGTCCAAGTCATACGGACCGAATTCCACATTGGGCCTCCCATTGCCCAGGACCATCAACTATGACCGTAGAAAGTCAAGCAACGCTTCATTTACTTGATCGGCGTGTGTGGTGCACATACCGTGAGGAGCTCCAGGGATCACCTTCAACCTCGCATTCTTCACGATCTTTGAAGATAGATATGCTGAATCGGCGATGGGCACAATCTGATCTGCATCTCCGTGTAGAACGAGAGTCGGGATCTCAATCCTTTTCAAGTCCTCGGTCAAGTCCGTTTCTGAAAAGGCCTTGATGCAATCGTAAGAAGCAACGATCGACGATTGCATTCCCTGTGCCCAAAATGCGTCCCGGACCCCATCCGAGACGGCGGCACCTGGTTTGTTGAACCCGTAAAACGGGATGCTGATGTCACGGAAGAATTGCGCACGATTCCCTGCAACTCCCGCACGAATTTCATCGAACACGGAGATAGGAAGGCCGCCCGGATTCTTTTCGCTCTTCAGCATCACAGGAGTAATTGCGCCAATAAGCACTGCCTTCTTGACTCGGGCATTGCCATGGCGGCCGATGTAACGCGCTACTTCACCTCCTCCTGTGGAATGGCCGACCATTGTCACATCCTTGAGATCGAGTGCCTCAAATACATCCGCAAGGTCATCGGCATAAGTATCGAGATCGTTGCCGGCCCACGTCTGTTCGGAGCGGCCGTGCCCGCGTCTGTCGTGAGCAATTACCCGGTAGCCGCGTTGGCCGAGGAAAAGCATTTGCGAGTCCCAGGCATCGGCATTCAGTGGCCAACCATGTGAAAAGGTGACAACTGGGCCGGTTCCCCAATCCTTGAAGTAGATTGCTGTTCCGTCTTTTGTTGTTATCGATTTCATCTCAAGCCTCCCTCGGGGACGTATGATTCGAGTTCGCAGCTAGAACATCGATCGAATGGCAGTTGCGAATTCTGCACTCGTGTGCCAACTGATGCGCTCAGAATGGTCCACGGTACTCTTCGAGCGCCGACCGGACTTCATATGCGATGGCGATCGTTCAATGAGATGCGGCCTCCTTTTGAGAGGTGACATCTTGCTAAACGAACGTATAGGTTGATGCTTGGCAGATAAAAGGCTGAATCGCACTCTATTTGCTCAAGTGTGCCCGGCCTGAAATGTTATAGGCGCGCGGGTGCTCCACGATTTCCAATTCGCACGGGAACGAGTGGGTTCAATCGAGTTTCAATTTGAACAATCGCACTTATATGCGGAAAACATCCGACATCATTCTCTGGGCGGTGGAGTGCAGGTTGGTTGGATTCCGGAGTCCAGCCGCATGGTCACCGGGCCGGCGGAGCTTTCGCAACGGAAGGCACTTTTATTCGGAGCCGGGACGCCATGTTCACCAAATCGGCGAATGAATCGGCTTTCATCTTTCGCATAAGATTGCCGCGATGAAACTTCACTGTAATCTCACTGATCTCCAATTCATCGCCGACCTCTTTGTTGAGTAGGCCAGTGACCACCAGGTTCATCACTTGACGTTCTCGCATTGTGAGCCCTGAATAGCGAGCTCTTAGCGCCTGAATCTGCGCCTCGCCCTCAAGCCTCAGCCGACTGCGCTCGATGGCACTCCGTATCGCGCGCAGGAGAGATTCGTTGCTGAACGGCTTCGTTAAGAATTCAACAGCGCCCGCCTTCATAGCCTGAACCGTCATCGGTATGTCCCCGTAGCCTGTAATGAAAATGATCGGCATGTATGGCCGTTCAACGGCCATACGTTGTTGAAGCTCCAGGCCGTTTAGTCCCGGTAGAGCGAAGTCCAGCACTAGACAACTCGGCACCAGCAATCCTGGGCGCGTCAGGAACTCTTGGGCGGACGTAAATGTTTCCGGATGCCAACCTTGCTTGCGAATCAGCGTTTCCAATGACTCGCGCACGGAAATATCGTCATCGACGACAAAGACGGTCGGGATGGTTTCCACCATTTGGGCGACCTCACATTTTGTTACGTGAGCGCGTAGGGGATAGTCTTACGCGACCACAGGTATTAGTTCGGAATCCTAATGGCACCTCAGACGCGAAATGCTTTCTTGAGCGCTTCCCGAAGTTCCAAGGCACTAAACGGTTTGAATAAACAATCGACGGCTCCCCGTTCGAGCATGGATTTACGCACTGTCTCATCCTTTTGGGCTGTTATGAAAACAATCGGAATGTGCAGTTTCCTGCGCTTCAGTTCCATCTGCAGTTCGGGTCCCGACATGCCCGGCATTGTGATGTCGAGAATCAAACATCCAATCTGGGGGACGTGATCGTATGCCAGAAATTCCTCCGCGGAAGAAAATGCGACGACCGTGAACCCGAAGGCTCTAACCAACCCGGGCAGCGATTCGCGTACCGATTCATCGTCATCGACAACACATACGAGAGGCCCAGTCATTTTCCTTGCTCTCTGATTCTGCGCACAACAGGATGGTGTAACCGGTTGATGTCCATAAACAGCGTTCTGATGTAATGCTGTGCGGTAATGACAATTTGCATTAGCAACGCGCTACCTGATTCATTTCTTGTGGCTGAGATCGTCTCCGTCGGACGTCTCCTCCCGCACTCCGAGACTCAATGGTCGCCCCTGCGGCAGGGGCGGTCAACTGTACGATGGTCTAGGTTTGTTGTTGTTGGGTCGCTTTATCATCGGTCCGCTGAAGGGGAATGTCAGTGCCTAACTGGGTACAGGGGATTGAAAACAAGAAAGTGGCTCCAGGTCCGTCGTTTGGCTCAGCCCACAAGCGTCCGTGATGAGCCTCGATGATGGAACGGCTCACGTGCAGCCCGATTCCCATCCCATCGCCTTTTGTTGTATAGAACGCTTCAAATAGCTTGTCGGCATGCTGAGGTTGTAAACCAATTCCAACGTCTTTTACACTGAGCCGCACTCGATTATCGAGCTCGCGTTTGGTTTTGACGAGTAATTCTCTCGGTCGATCGTCAATTGTGCTCATTGCCTCCGAGCCGTTCCGGACCAAGTTCAGAACGACCTGTTGAAGCTGCACCCTATCGCCAGTAATTGAAGGCAGGCCGTCTTCAAGCTCATTCCGAACGATCACGCGGCTGCGTTGAAGATCATTAAGCGACAGAGCAATGACCTCCCGAACAGCCTCATTCAAGTCCATCGATGCGAACTGGGTTTCCTTGTTGCTATAAAGGGCGCGCAGGCGCTTGATTACGTCAGCAGCGCGGTTACCATCGCGGATCGTCCGCTGTGCCGTTTCCCGAGCGCCGGCAACATCTGGCGGATCGGTCGAGAGCAACCACAGGCAGGTATCGGCGTTGGTGATGATTCCAGAGAGCGGCTGGTTGATCTCATGGGCGATTGAGGCAGTCAGCACGTTCAGTGTCGTCACTCTTGACACGCGGGCGAGTTCAGATCGCGCCCGGTTCAAGGCTTCTTCAGCAATTTTGTTGTCAGTCACGTCCTGGAGCGCGCCGATGAACAGCGGTCGGCCGACCAAATATTCTATGACGCGAGCCATTCCTCGAATGTGTTTCACGGCGCCTCGGGACGTAACGAATCGAAAGGAAAAATCGACGTCCGTACCCGTCATAGCGCGCGCGATCATCGCGTCGAATGAAGGAAGATCCTCGGCATGGATCTGATTCCGGATCATCTGCACCGTGATTTTGGCCGCGGGATCGAACTCGAAGATCCTGAAGGTCTCCTCGGACCAGTTGTGCTCGTCTGCCACCAAATCCGTTATGAAGCTGCCAGTCTTACTCAGCTGTTGGGCTTCCGCGAGACGAAGGTAGGATTCCTTAACCTCCGCCTCTGCTCGTTTTCGGTCGTGAATGTCGGTGTTGGTTCCATACCATTTAACGATCTGACCGGAATCATCACGCATAGGGTTAGTTCGAAAAAGAAACCATCGAAACTCTCCGTCAAATCGGCGTAACCGCGCCTCTGCTTCCCCCGGCTTGCCCGAGGCCATGATAGATTTCCACGCATCCGAGAGAGCATTCAGATCATCCGGGTGAACCGCGGCTGTCCACCCCCAGCCCTGCAGTTCCTCGAATGGAAGTCCGACATACTCGAGGTAGTGCTGGTTTAAGAAATCTGCGGACCCGTCAGGGCGCGCGGACCATGCCAATGTGGGCATCGTATTGATGATCAAGCTCAAATTGCGCTCGTTCGACTGCAGAGCCTCTTCAGCTCTCTTACGATCCTCGATATCTGTTAGAAGAACATACCAGTTGAGGATTCGCCCGTCCGGGTCGCGCAAGGGGAGCCCTCGCGACTGAAACCAGCGATATACGCCATCGAAGCGCCGAAGGCGTTGCTCGTCATCGAATGGCTCGCCAGTGGGCAATCTACTAAATGTCTCAAGTGCGCGAGGTAGATCGTCGGGATAAATCGCGTCGGTTAGTTGCCAGTTCCTAACTTCTTCCAGACTCTTTCCGAAATACTCTAGGAGCGGCCGATTGACGACTTCAACCTCACCAGTGGGTGATACCCGCGCCACAAGGCCAGGGATGCTGTCGACAATCAAGCTTAAATTGCGCTGGTTGACCCGCAGAGCCTCTTCAGCTTTCTTGCGGTCGTCGATGTCAATAAGGAGCCAATACCAACCAGTTATTTCGCCTTCCTGATTTCGAACTGCCCGGCCCCGCGCCTGGAACCATCGGAAAACGCCGTCTGCGCGTCGATTTCGCTGCTCGACCTCATGATCACGGCCCGTCTCAATTGACTTTCTCCACGCCTCGATTGCGCGAGGCAGGTCGTCAGGATGAACAATTCCCGCTCGGGCCCAGTCCTTTAACTCTTCCTTTGTTTTGCCGAAATACTCGATCGTTTGGCGGCTGATGAATTCCACGTCTCCCATTGCACTCGTTGTATGGACAAACCCAGGAATGTTATCGACAATTTGGCGCAAAGACAGCTCGTTCGCGCGAAGCGTCTCTTCCAAGCGTTTATGGTCATCGATATCGGTAATCGTGCCATACCATTTGACGACCTTGCCCACTTCATCCCTCAGAGGATCCATGCGGAAAAGGAACCATCGATAGGCGCCGTCGACGCGGCATATGCGTGCCTCTACTTCGATTGCTTTGCCACTCGCGAGGCTCGACTGAAGCGTGTCGGTGATTGCTCCGATTTCATCGGGATGAATTGCGGTCATCCAGCCCCGGCCGCGCGATTGCTCCGGTGAAAGGCCGGTGTAGTCCAGCCAGCGCTGGTTGAAAAACTCCGCCGCGCCATCAGGACGAGCAGACCATGCCAAAGCGGGAATCGTGTTGATGATCATGCTGAGATTCCGTTCGCTGGCTTCGAGCGCCTGTTCAGAGAGCCTGCGTTGCGTTATATCGTGCGCCGCACCAAAGTATTCGACGAGGCCTTCTGCATCGCGAACTGCATGGCCAATCAGGTGGATGTACTTGGTTGAACCATCGGGCATGATAATTCGATGTTCATACTCAAACTGGTCATCGCCTCGTCTGGCACTGTCGATCATCTCGCCCATCATCGGGAGATCTTCGGGATGAACGCGGCTGCCGATCAATTCGAGGGTCACAGGCAGAGCTGTGTCAAAGTCGAAGATGCGGTACAGCTCCTCAGACCATCGAATTTCCCCCGTTTCCAATTTCCAAGAGAAGGTGCCTGTGCGGCTCAGGCGTTGACCCTCAACCAGGAATGCTTCCCCGCGCCGCACATTTTCTTCGGCTCGCTCGCGCGATTCCACGGATTGTCTGAGCTCACTGATGTCCTCTGAAAGCGCCATGATGAACCGAGGCATTTCCTCAGTACCCGGCACGAGAGACACGCTATTTCGCACCCACACCAGGCTGCCGTTCTTTCGCTGGTACCGCTTCTCTATTTGAAATTGTCGGCGCTTGCCGGCCAATAGCTCTTCGACAAGCGACCAATTACGTTCACGGTATTCTTCAGCGGTGATGTCAAGGAACCGAAGCTGTTGCAGTTCCTCATCTGTATAGCCAAGCATTAACTGGTAGGCGGAATTGGTTGCAATAAACCGACCGTCCAGGTCGGTCAGTGCGACTCCGATGACTGAATTCTCGAAGACAGACCGCCAGAGCTTTTCGCTCGGCGCGAGCTGAAACTGCGCAGATGGCAAAGTATTCTCTTCACGCGGCAGATTGTTCTGCTTGGCCTCGCTCGCGGCCGTTGGACGTCTCGAAATCGGTTTTGCCTGGGCCATTGTGTCATCGCCCCGCATCGATTGGTTTGGCGTCCATTCTACCAATCGATCGGAGTTTAAAACGCTTTTTGAATTAAAAGAAATCACCAGCCTATTCCTTGGTATAGGTTCATACGTTCGTGCAGTAGTTTTGCTGCCATACCCGTGTGAAGATCAGCTCGGAACAAACGTTTGAGTTTCGACGCATGCTCGCACAAGATCACGCAAGTCGCAGTACGCGGAGGTTTAGACATGAAGAACAGAGTCATCCCCAAATTTGCTCTCTCAGTAGGAGTCTTGATGTTGTTCGTAGCGCTGGCTATCTTGGCGCAGCCCGACAAGTATTCGCTGAAAGTGCCGGGTGGACTCGCATTCTCTGAGTTCAGGGGATACGAAAACTGGCAGGTGATATCCGTCAGCCACAACGGGGACAAGCTCGCTGTAATCCTTGGAAATCCCGCGATGATGAGTGCGTTCCGAGCAGGCATCCCTGACAACGGCAAGCCGTTTCCTGACGGAGCGAAGATGGCGAAGGTCCACTGGAGCGCGGTAAAGGCTGAGTCGTATCCCGGGCCGCCGACGGTGCCTGGTACGCTCCATGACGTTGACTTCATGGAGAAGGACAGCAAGAGGTTCGCGGACACCGGTGGATGGGGCTACGCCGAGTTTGAGTATGACGCTGCGACTAATTCCTACCGGCCCGGCAACTCGAATGACAGGCCGCCACAAGAAAATAATGCTGGCTGCGGGTACGCATGCCACACGACTGTGCAGAAGCGAGACTACGTGTTCACCAAATACGGGCAAAGGTAAGCAGCGAAGGTCTGATCGCCCGACATCATCAAGCTCGACGAGTAGCTAAGGCAGTTTGGAGGAAAACATGCAACGGTCGAAAATGAAGCAGGTGTTCGTTCACAAATGGAGCGTCGGAGCATTGGCTGCCATCGCGTCTGCGATGCTTTTAGCCGGCGCCATCTCCCAGGCGCAACATGAGTTTGGCTCCGGAGAGGTTGCGCAGACCGCTGCCGCAGGTACCACTGCTCAAGTGATCATCGACAACTACGCGTTCAGTCCTGCGTCTCTGACCGTGAAAGTTGGGACCACTGTCACTTGGATCAATCAAGATGACGACGCCCACACTGTCGATAGCACCACGGGAAAATTCAAATCGGGAACGATGAATAAGGGTGGCCGGTTCGAATTTCGCTTTACGGAGGCCGGAGAATATCCATTCATTTGCCGGTTCCACCCCAGGATGACGGGAAAAGTCATTGTGCAACCCTAGCAGCGAGCGAAAGTCTCCAAACTACCGTTGTCGCGCTTCGAGCCACACTGAAGTTCACTTCCCAACGTTTATTTGAAGCGTTCAGTTTTGAGCCGCATCAGCCACGATCTGGCGCGCTGAGGAGATCTGCGGCTGAATGATCTAGCCGCAATCCGAAAAGATTTCGGGCCACGACAGCTGCCGTTAAATGGAGCGTCTGAGTTTTCAGTCGCTACGCGAATTCACAGAGATGCAACACCAAGTGCCAAGGAGGATGATCATGAGTGAATATCTGAACCAGACTCGCGGAGGTCAAAACCGCCGGAGTTTCTTGAAGACTGGATTTGTCGCGGCTGGAGCAGCTGCGGTCGGCGTTGGGCTATTGGAACAAAGCAAGCCGGCGGCGGCGCAAAGCAGCGGCCTCAATGCGGGCGATGTTGCCATCCTGCAGTTTCTGGCGGCCGGAGAGCTCCTCGAAGCCGACTTCTGGACGCAGTACAACGAACTGGCCGGCATCCAGGACGGCGAGGTTCCCGGCGGCACGGGAAATTTCATCTACACCGAGCGACTGCGATCGATCGACCCTAATTTCCCGCAGTACATTCACGACAACACCGACGACGAGATCAGTCATGCAACCTTCATCAATGCCTACCTTGTCTCGAAGGGAGCGCAGCCAGTAAGTCTTGATCAATTCAGAACGCTGGAGGGGAGCACTGCGACCGGATCGAGCAGGAAACCGCGGCTGACGAATCTGATGCAATTGACGGTCGACAGCAGCTGGTGGACGCGTTATCGCAGTAGCGCGAACAACCCGGACGTAAATCCCACGACCTTTGAGCAGGCTGTACCGGACCTTCACAGCGGTCAATACACGGCAATACCGCGAACAGACGGCGATCTGTATCCGCGCGAACATATCCAAGCGATTGCCAACACCGCAGCTTTCCATATGCCCACAGTAGAGCAAGGCGGCGGCAGCCTGCGAATGGCTCTGGCACAACGCGCGACGGACGTGGAGGTTCTTCGCTTGCTGATCAGTATGGGACCGATCGAGAGCATGCATTTTCAGACCTGGCACGAGAAAGCAGGCCAGGTGAGACCAATCACCGATCCGACGAACGGGCTGACATTTCCTGACCTGAATTGCGGCATTGATCCCAACACCGGAGCGAGAGGCTCGGCAGTTCGACAGATGTTCCAGCCAAACTTGATCATGCCTGAGCCGTGCCCATTCATCAGCACCAGCTTGCCACCTTGATCCGCCCCACAAATACGACCGGAGCGGCGACGGGAGCGCTGAAGTTCTTGACGGCGATGGGGCTCTTCATCGGTCAATCGCAGGATTTCTTTAGCTACCTGATGGAGCTGGCCGCGGCTGCTGATGCGGCGCAGCGAGGTATCTAGTCACTTCGTTCCAGTCGAATTGATCAACTCTTGCAAGTCTGGGGTTCAGATAGAGCGGATTCGGCTATGCGGGTTCCGGCAGCGCAATCGCCGGGACCCCCGGCAGCTCAACTGAGGCGCATGTCTGAAAGGTTTGAGGTTTATCTATGACATTACTCACGTGGATGCACCCAAACCCTTTCGATCTCAGGACGATCGTGTTTGCCAAACACGCCCAACACGTTGTCCTGATCCATTTCCCGATCGCGCTCTTTATTGCGGCCGTGGCCTTTGATCTCATCGCGTTCTGGACCAGGCGCCGCGCTTTTGCCGATGCAGCTTATTACAACCTGGCCATCGCAGCGCTAGCGACGATTCCCACCCTCGTGACCGGAATCATTGCCTGGCAGCTTCAACTGGGAGGTCAAAAGTTAAGTGGCATCTTGCTTTTGCATTTTCTCTTCGGCATTTTGTCCGCTGCTTTGATTTGTCTGGCTTGGTGGTTGCACTTTCGTGCACGGAGAAAGCCAGGTGCCCCGCCTATTTACCGATTCTTGCTTGAATCTTTTGCCGTAGTTGTGGTGATCGCGACGGCCCACCTGGGAGGCTTTTTGAGCGGCGTCAACATTCCGAATTGAAAACGCAAGCAGCAAATATCACGAAGCAAACCGAAATTCACCAGATGGAGGACCGAGCGAACTGCGCACTGGTATTTTGGCAGCCGCGAGGTCAATCTGAGATCACATACAGGGGAGATCAGTAATGCATTCATTGGACTCTTTCTCAACACTTGCGATCACCGAACTTGAGTACCCAGCTCACAGCGATGGGGAACCTGCGGCCGCGGCACAAGCTCGATCGGAAGCTGCTTTCGAAAGGCTTCACAAGCTCTATTCGAATCGCCTCTACAAGCGGATTCTTTCGATTACCCGAAATCACGAAGACGCAGAAGACGCGCTCCAGGACACATTCATGCGCGCATTCCTTGGATTCGACTCTTTTCAGGGTCGATCGCACATATCAACGTGGTTGACGAGAATTGCTATCAATTCAGCACTCATGGCCATCCGCCGGCGTCGCCGCGCGTACGTCGAGACCTCACTCACGCCATCATCGGGACTGGGAGGGAGCTTTCAGGAGTTTGATATCCGGGATTCCACTTTGAGTCCCGAAGAGAGATGCGACCTGAAACAGCGGTTCGACAGGATGTATGACGCCATCGAACGATTGGATCCGACTTTGCGCGATGCAATCGACATTCAAATCACGCAAGATAGTTCAGTGAAGGAAATCGCTGATTCTCTTGATGTCACGGTCGCGGCAGCAAAGGCGCGGCTTCATCGAGCACGAAAGAAGCTTGCCGCCGACACTGACCAAAAACGGAGATTGCCTGTTTCGCAGCACCGCGGAGATTTCGAATTCAGAATCGAGCCGCGATATGCATGATTTGCAGCTAAATGAGGCTCGAAGTTTCTTCGCATCTGCCGGTCGAGGGGACAGACGGGCCATTTCAGAACCCGAACGCGAATTGGTCAGCTTCATCAACTCGGTAGGCGAGTTGATCGGGCCGGACTCAACTCGCATTTTGACTGAAATCTGGCTGGACGAGTTGGCCTGCATGGATTGTATTCCGGAACCGATTAGCAAGGGTTGGCGAATCGTGAGCTTGAGGGCGTCGGCGAGCCTGGCAAGTAAATTGATTGCGTCGCAGCTTGGAGGCCCCGAATGTGAATGGGGTCGCGTCGGGTTGCTGTAGGAGGATTAGAGGAATGCGCCTGATTTGGAGATTGGCCATGGCCGGAGCAATTCTTTTTGCGCTGGCGCAGTTCATTCACCCGGTGATTCCCACTCAGTCCGCGAAGGCCGAATTGGATGTTCCGCCTGAGGTAAGGCAGGTTCTTAAAAAAAGCTGCTACAACTGTCATTCAGATGAGCCGCGCCTGGCTTGGTTTGATCAGATCGAGCCTGGCTACTGGATTGTGCGGCAAGACATCCTCACGGCGCGATCGCATCTCAACTTTTCTACCCTTGGCGCCGCTTCGCCCGCGGTCCAGAGAGCCAAGCTTTTCGAAGCTGTGAATATGATCCAGTTTAGCGACATGCCGCTTCGACAATACGTCGCATTGCATCCCGCCGCAAAGGTGACTAATGAAGAGTTGGCCACGCTGAAAACCTTCCTTACACCTTGGGGCACAACGCCAGGCCTTTTCAGCGACACGAACAGAAATGATGAGCTACTTATTGGACATCACGTAACACCCGCATCTTCGGTTTCGTTCGACATGGTTGAGCCGGAGCGTAACGGGTTGGCCTTCGACCCGTCCTTTGAAAAATGGGGGCTGATAAGTACCACCGATCGCGGTGACAACAACACCTTACGATTTGTATTAGGCAATGACATCGCGCTGCGGGCGGTCAAATCGGGCAAGATTTCTCCGTGGCCGGACGGTGCGAGATTCGCAAAGATTGCCTGGGAGCAGAACCTTGGCCCCGACGGGTTGATCCACCCGGGGAAATTCGTACAAGTCGAGTTGATGGTTAAGGACGCCCGGGGCTATAAGGATACCGATGGATGGGGTTGGGGACGCTGGCTCGGCCTCACGTTGAAACCCTACGGAGAAAATGCACACTTCGTCTATGAATGTACGGGCTGTCACATGCCGATGCATGGCAACGACTACATCTTCACACTTCCCATCACGAGCGCTCATCTCAATCACGAACAGATTGTGAACAATGCGGCTGCACTTCTTCCGGCCAGTTTGCCTTGGCAACCGCTTGAGTGGCGGCCGCTGACGATGTACGTCGACCCGAAGACACGAATGACAGCGACTCTCTACGGGAACGATGCGGCATTGCATGCCCTCGAACGCAGAGACCCCGAGCAAGCCCACTCACCCGGGTATCCATCAGGCAGGGTGCTGGCGCTGGTCACTTGGACCCAGCGAGATGATCCTCATTGGTTCGGCGGGCGTATCCCAGATACGCCAATAAAGGTCGAGTTTGTGCAGACATCGTCAGGTAACGGCACAGATATCTATCGGGTGTTCGAAGGAAAGGCGCTCACCGAAACACACGCGGACAGCAAAACCGCGGCGCAGAGAACCGATTTCATCCTGACTCTCAAGCCAGTTTCGCTACCGTAATCGACCGCAGCTAACACGAGGTGAATTGCCCAATTGTGTTGAACGACGACTACCGGATCTGGTGGGCATTCAGGCAATGAATATGAGCCGGCATTCTTTCTCATCGAAACAAAGGGGTAAATCCGGAAGACAATTTTGATTAATGCGAAGAAGGCCAATGCAACCTCAATTCAAAAGCGCTGAAGACGTTCAACCGACGGAATCCACCACGCTTCTGAATATCGACGAATACCTGCGAAAGCGGCTAATGCCTTCCGACGAGGCAATTCCGCACATTCCTGGGATTCAGATGTTTGGAAATTCGATTCCTGCTGAAACTGTCGGCGGCGATCTGTTCGAGTACGTTAGCTTTCAGCAGCGTTACGACATTGATGCTCGCATTCGGCAGGCCAAACGGTTATCCGAGATATTCATTGAACCGCTTCCCGTCGGAGCTGCGCCACGTAACTTTGTCGACGATCAGGTGCGGTGGCTGAAAGCGGCACCCGACTACAGACCCGAATTGGAAAAAGAATATCGATTCGCGAGAAGCTCAGAACAGATGCGGGTCGCGGAAGAATTGCGCACACTCTGTTCGACTGCGGGAGTTTTGATTGTGGACGCACAGGGCCATGGAATCATCTCAGCTAAAGTTGCATCCACTGTCCATGACGCATTTCATGCCTTGATGCTTGCGGAATTGGATCGCTATGGTAGAGCGACTCCGATGCTGCTCGAGAATATTAACCTCCGGCTAGCGCAATCAGTGTCCGCCCGCAATGCGCTTGAAAAGGAGGGTGCACGCGAGATCGCAACAATGATTTATGGCGAAATTCGCTCTAACGGCCATTTCCGCTTTGCGAACTTCGGGCATCCACCACCATTGGTATTTTCCGCAGAGAGTTGCGGGTTCAAGAACATTCTAGACAGCCAAACAGCGCGCTTTCTTGCGCTCGGCTTGGAAATTCCAGAAGATCATCCGGACAGGATGAAGTATTACTCGCTGGCTCTCCGGAAAACGGAGCTCGATTGCTCGGAAATGGAAGAGATCACATTGATGAGTCCAGGAGACATTCTATTTCTCTATACAGACGGAGTCTACGATGGCACTGACCAAGACGAACGCAAGATCCTGCAGGCGATCGTATGCGAACACTCCCGAAAGTCCGCCAGAGAGATTTGTGATGCAGTGCTTGACTATGCCGTGAAGAGGGATGAACGGCTCCGTCAAGGCGGCGACTCCGATCTGATTGACGATAAAACCGTCTTTATCGTCAAACGGATTTAACTTCGGCGCCAATGTGACTTCAAGACTTCCATCTGCGTCCCAGGCAGACGCTGGCAGTGAGGGCACATCGAGCAGAGGCCAAGCATGAAAAGCGCTGAGCGACAACTCCGATCTGGAAAAACCTCCCGACAGACTCGCGAGTCTGCGGCCGAATTCGTTGGCGTCGACAGCCACATCGACTCACTACAGCGTGTGCTGGTGATGGGGGAGGATCTAGGAAGGCGATGGAAAGTTGGCCACGTTGATTTCCCGCGGCTGCGCGCAGGAGGAGTACGAGCGCCTTTCTTCGCGTTATGGGTGCCAGTCTATTTTGAAGGCGCGGAAGCAATCAGAAGAACTCTTGATCTGCGGGACGCAATGCAATGGCTGCTCGAGAAGCATAGCGATCAAATCGAGCTGGCGACATCCGCGTCGGATATCCGGCGTATCGTGAGGGCAAACAAGATCGCTGCGTTCCTAACTTTGGAGGGCGGACACACGATTGCGGACGACCTTCGTGTACTTCGGATGTACTACCAGTTGGGCATTCGATCGATGACGCTGACACATTCCCGAAACAACAGTTGGGCCGACTCGGCGACTGATGAGCCTAAACATAACGGACTGACGGAATTCGGCCGAAACGTCGTGAACGAGATGAATCGTCTTGGAATGCTCGTGGATCTTTCTCACGTATCTGACAAAGCGTTTTTCGACGCGATCGAGGTCAGTACCAAGCCGGTCATCATATCGCACTCGTCGATTCGCGCTTTATCGAATGTTCCGCGCAATGTAACCGACGAAATGTTGTGGGCCCTTGCCAAGAACGGTGGAGTGATCGGAATTAGTTTCGGAGAGGGATTTGTCAATCCGAACGACGCTGAGGTGTTGCGATCTGACATCAAGGCGGAAACGACCGCCACCTCACTCAGCGGACGTGCGCTCGACGATTTCGCTGCGGGAGAAGTGCGCAGGCTATTCGGGACCAGGGTTAAGGTCGTCGCCTCCATCGAGGATGTGGCGGATCACATCGACCATGCTGTAAGGATTGCGGGTATAAACCATGTTGGGATTGGAAGTGACTTCGATGGTGTTTCTGGTCCACCAAACGGTCTTGAGGACATCTCGAAAATGCCGGCTCTCGTTGATGTCCTGTCAAAGCGGGGATACGGCAAACGTGATTTGAAAATGATCCTCGGTGAGAACTTTTTGCGCGTGATTCGCGAGGTCATTGGGAAATAGCGAGTTAATCGTCCCTCAGGCGCGCAATATGGGAGATTTGAGCGCCATGCACTGAGCAGGATGCTCGACCTTAATCTGCGATGCAGCGACCCAACAAAGAATGCTGACCAATGAAGGAGCTTGATCAATGCCAAAGAATGTAGCTGAATTATTCATTGATGTACTTGTCAATGCAGGTGTGAGACGAATCTACGGAGTCGCCGGCGACTCCCTTAACGGCATAACTGATGCCATCCGAGTCCGCGACGACCTTCACTGGATTCATGTGAGACACGAGGAGGCTGCCGCTTTCGCAGCTGGTGCCGATGCGCATCTGACCGGAAATCTAGCTGTGTGCGCAGGCAGCTGCGGCCCGGGGAATCTTCACCTGATCAACGGTCTCTACGACTGCCACCGTAGTCGCATTCCGGTTCTAGCCATTGCCGCGCAGATCCCCAGTTCCGAGATCGGGAGCAGCTATTTCCAGGAAACGAACCCGCAGCACATCTTTGCACAGTGTAGCCACTATTGCGAGCTTGTTTCTGAGCCGTCTCAGTTGCCTCGTATCCTCGAGATCGCCGTCCAGACTGCTATCTCAAAGCGCGGCGTTTCAGTCGTAGCACTTCCGGGCGATGTGGCTCTGAAAGATGCCAACGGGTTGGTTCCCCGTGTCCACTTTACGAAGTCCGAGCCCGCGATCTGCCCTTCAGATGCGGATCTCGATCTTCTGGCCTCGGTGCTGAACCGAGCAAAGAGAGTTACGATTCTCGGCGGCGCGGGCTGCGCAGGTGCTCACTCGGAACTCATCGAACTTGCCAGCAAACTGAATGCTCCTATCGTCCATGCGATGCGCGGGAAGGAATTCATCGAATACGACAATCCCTTCGATGTCGGGATGACGGGTCTGCTCGGATACACGTCTGGATATTACGCGATGATGAATTGCGACGTGTTGTTGATGGTCGGAACCGATTTTCCGTACCAGCAGTTCTTCCCGAAAGATGCCACGATTATTCAGATTGACACGCGCGGTGAACAGCTCGGCAGGCGGGCTAGGCTCGACCTTGGACTGGTCGGAGATTCGAGGTCAACGCTCAGTGCATTGATTCCAAGGTTGCGTCAAAGCCACAGCGATGACCATCTAAAAACGTGTCTGGTGCATTATCGGGAGGCTCGTAAGGGTCTGGACGACCTGGCAGTCAATTCCAAAAGCGGTTCGATCCATCCTCAATTTGTCGTGCGTGTGCTGGATCAACTTGCTGAGCGGGACGCTATTTTCACTTGTGACGTCGGCACTCCGACGATCTGGGCGGCGCGCTATCTCACCATGAATGGTAAGCGCAGGATCATTGGCTCATTCAACCACGGTTCCATGGCCAACGCCTTGCCACAGGCAATTGGAGCAAATGTCAGCCATCCAGGCCGTCAAGTCATCTCGTTGTCGGGAGACGGAGGCTTCGCAATGTTGATGGGTGATCTACTCACACTTCGCCAGCATAAAGTCCCAGTGAAAGTGATTGTCTTTAAGAACGATTCACTCGCATTCGTTGAACTTGAAATGAAATCCGCTGGCATTGTGGATTTCGCTACCGATCTTCATAATCCGAATTTCGCCGAAATCGCCGAGGGGGCTGGGATTCTCGGATTGAGTGCGAGAACAGCCGACGACGTTTCTCCAATGCTAGAGCAAGCGCTCACGTTTGACGGCCCGGCACTGATTGAGATTCCTGTGTCGCGCCAGGAACTGGCGATGCCTCCGACGATTACGTTCGACCAAGCGAAAGGATTCAGCCTGTTTATGATGAAGGCAGTTCTAAGTGGTCGCGGCGATGAGATCATTGACCTGGCAAAGGTGAATCTGGTTCGATAGATGCATCCTCAACAGACCCCAGATCTGCTTCATCCAGACTTGGACCCCGAAGGGGAAAATCATTCGCAACGCGTTAAACGCACGGCGCATTTTGCGGCACACCGTTCCCGATGACCACCAGGAAAATGCTTGAACCTAATTTGGGTTGGTCCCCAGACAGCCTTTCGGCACTGCTGATGCCGGATCAGCGAACTTCCCATCTGGCGTTTGACCCGGTGCCACCAACCAAAGCATCAGTGGAAGGAGCCGAGTTAGGCTTTAATTGCTCGAATAGCCATCCGTGTCTCCACACAATCTGAATCTGACGCTTCGGCGTATCTTGGTGATAATGGAGCCAAGATAGACCTACATGCCTGTTTCTCGTGTTGCGATTGAAGATGCACTCGACGCAATAGTCTCTGACGAAGGGGGCATGCGGTTTCAGGGCCTCGCCGTCGTCCTGGCAAAGCTCAGGTGGCCCGAACTGATCGCGTGCGAGAGAAAGTGGGATCTGGGGCTGGACGCCCACGCGCCGGCAACACTGTCGCCGTTGCATGTAGGCATGGGACTCTCTTCATCAATTACCCCCGAATTGGAAAAAATTCAGGCCGATGCCAAGCGCGCGAAGCCACATTTCTCCGATCTGCAGATACTGATCTTCGTCACATCCGGCAAGGTAACAAACTACACCGCAGAGCAGTGGCAAGCGGAGATAAAGAAGGGATACGGCTGGGACCTGATCGTAATGTCGCGAGAAGAAATCATTACGACCCTCCAGATGCCGAGTAACGTCGGCCTATGCGCCGAACATCTCGGGATTGGGGTTCCTCCCCCGGAACCAACGGTCGAGTCTCTCATCCAGAGTGCTCTTGCGGCCAATGGTCAGATCATCGCGAATTGGTCGCGAAGGATGGGAGACAACCCCATCATCGATCTGCGGTTACTTCGCCTGGACGACAAGGGTGCGGAGACTCAGGAGATGCAGCAACGGGCCGGATTGCAGGAACTCCTCTCGCGCAGCCATCGTGTCGTGTTCGAGGCGCCTGCCGGTCGCGGAAAGACCACCACTCTGGTCCAATTGGCCCGTGAGCAGCATGCTCAGGGCAAGATCGCCTTCCTGATCGATCTTCCCGCGTGGGTGCGTCGGAACGTTGGAGTCTTCGACTTCATCGCGGGAACGCCCGAATTCCAGTCGCGCGGTCTAACAGCCGGAGACCTCGCCCGTGTCCACCAGGCCAGCCATATCGTGTTTCTCCTCAACGGATGGAATGAGCTCTCGGTTTCGGAATCAGCCAGTGCGACGGGCATGCTTCGCGATCTGGAGCGCTCGTTCGCAGGTGCAGGGATTGCGGTCGCCACCCGCGCGCACCCGATCGCTCCTCCTCTTCCTGGAAGCTCACGTTTCAGGATTCAACCTCTGACGCGAGAGGAGCGTGTTGATTATGTTCGGACTCGCCTTAGCGACGGCGCCCAACCCCTCATTGAGCAGCTCCGGGCAAACCGAGTTTTAGACGACTTGACCCGTACGCCCATGATTTTGGCCGAGGTGACCTCCCTGTTTCAAGCAGGTAAGAAGATTCCTACAAGCCGCTTGGGCATTCTGGACGCCGTGACGCAGATGATGGAGAATTCGGAAACGCATCAGACCGCTCTCGAAAATGCTCCTCTTTCAGGTCTGGGCCGTGCATTTCTGGAGAGACTCGGGAGTTCTCTCGTGACTCGCGGCGGCGTTCAACTCCCCGAAGCGACGGCTCGCCAAGAGATTAGTGCGTGTGCGCGTCTCCTAAAAGATGCTGGACAGTTGGGTGCACTGCCAGATCCCGGCAGCGTTTTGACGGCCTTGTGCTCCCACCACGTGCTTGAACGGTCCACGTATCCGGATATCACCTACACGTTTTTGCACCAGCAGTTCCAAGAATCGTTCGCGGCGCTTCACCTGAAACGCGAACTGGCCAAGATCGTAACGTCGGGAACGGGGCGACGCGACTTCGCGGCTCAATATGTCAACGAGCCTGCTTGGACTCAGCCGGTTGAGATGGTGGCGGAGTTCATCGGACGACATACCGAAGACGAACCGCTTCCAAATGCGGTAGCGATGGGACAGGCGCTTATAGAGATGGCGTTGCCTCTAGATGCCGTTTTCGCGGCCAAACTCGCTCGCCTATGCGGTCCGGAAGTCTGGAGTGTGACACGGGAAGCATTGGGCGCTCGTCTTCGCCAGCTGTGGCAAAGCTCCTTCGGCCAGCACAAAGACATCGCAGTAGCGGGCATGGTGGCAAGCGGGTCAGAGGACTTCAAGGACATTTTGGAGCCGCTGTTGTCGTCCGAAGACACCAATCTTCAGCTTGAGCCATATCGAACGGGTGAACCATTTCAGGTTTCTAGCCTCGGCGCGGCATGGGAGGAAACGGTAAGCCGGTGGCCTGAAAGCGCCAGAGCGAGCTTCGTCGTTGAAATGATGCAAAGAAGTCCAGCTCCCACTGAGGTCGTCGCATTTGCCCTGAAAGATCCTGGCCCTCGTGTCCGAAAGAGTCTGTTGTCGTTTGTCTGGTGGGGGATGTCACTGGAAGAGGTATCCCGTTTCTCACGGACGCTGGACGACGCCAACTTCAAAGAGTTGATCGCCGGGATGCACGCCAACGAGTTACCACCGTCGATGCATCCACGAGCCTTGGAAAGTTATGTCGCCGCGGCGAGAGATGCGACTGCACCACTCGGCAGGTTTCTGGCGTGGAGGCAGGCCGCGAGCTTTGGCCCTGAGAGCTTCGGCAACGAAATCAAAGAGTCGCTCTCCCAGCTGGAGGCCGACCAAGTCAGAGAGCTGGAGAGCCGTGATCTTCAGGGCCGGGAGCTCCGGGCCACAATAGAAATGCTGAGGAGGTCGGACTCGCAATGGGTAACCACGTGGGTCGTCCAGAGCCTACTGGCAGGAGCACTTCGCCCGGACGGCTGGATCGACCTTGTCGACGAGCTAACCGCGGCCCAACGAGACGAGTTTCTGAATCGAGTCACCAGCGATGATCTTACTGAAACGAGAGTACCGGGCGTTATCCCGCTGCTCCGAAAATTCGCGGACCGCGAAATCGTGCAGCGCCTGTTTCGCCGAATCTGCGAACTGGCTCCGATCATCGCCACCAGCAAGCCCGGTGATGACAAGCAGGCAGAAGCAAAACTTTCAAGACAGCTGGAGGACCTGCTGCGAGGGATGCCAGTAAGCGAGGTCGTCAATGGCATTTTGCAGGAAATCGGCGGCAAGACTGATGCAGTCGAGATCGGGGCCGTTACTGGGATTTTCCATATAGCCGGACGAGACGATGCGCCGCTTTGGGAGGGGTTATCAGCAGAAGCGCGTAAGGCGTTGCGCAATTATCTCAACGCGGCGGTTCCGACTGTACTCGCCCAGGATGACTTCAGCGGACAGTTGAAAGGGTATTTCGCCACAGTCTTGGCTCAGGTCGGCGAACTGTGCGACCTGGCCACAATCGAGCGCTTGGTCGAGGCCGATATCGAGCGAGTCCGAACTGGCCGGCTGGCACGAGCCGCGGATCACCGGAGCAAGCAAGGCAACGGAGCTGTGATGAGCTGGACGTCATGGTATGTGCAGGCGATGATCCATCTGGCTTCCGACGCCGCCAGAGACTTATTGATTCGGCTTTTGAAAGCTCCCGACTACGAACACGATGCTGCCTGGGGTCTCTTCCAACTGGCCCGAAGTGAACGTTCTTCACCGCTCTTCCGCGCGAGGGGATGGCCGATGCGAAGCAAAGATCCCAGCGATATCTGGAAAGCCAGAGAGGGTCAGGCAAAATCGATTTTTCAGGAGCCGCAAAGAACCGAACTCGCTGCCTTGTTAAGGCAACATATCGAGACATTGGTCGCTGAGCGGGCAGCGGAACCCCAGCCCGCTGGACTCAACTGGCGGTTGAAGCACCTTGCCATTGTCTTGGCGGAACTGGATGGTCGAGCTTCCACAAAGTTGATTTTAGAGATCTTGAGCTATCCACAGATCGAGCGTTCAAGGCCGAGAAAACATCGCGCATTCACACAGCCATTTTTCTTGTACGATGCTTGGCCCCGCATCCACGGACTCGAAGCTCTTTTACTGCAGGGAGCCGTTTTGCCGTCAGCGAAGACTTGGGAGATCGTTGAACCGATCATCGAACATGTCCGCGGGCATCGCTGGAACGCGCAGGAATCAAGCCTCATGTCGGACGTTGTCAGTGTTGTTCTTTTCACTGACGACCCGAGTGCGAGCATCCAACGGGTGCGACAGTTGATCGACGAAAAGCTCCTGTCGATGGAAGGGATGCGAGGACTGGTAAAGGCATTAGGGTGCAGCCGCTGTCCCGATGCCGTGGCGCCACTGCAAGAACTGGCCAGCGATACCGTGCGCGTTCAATATTTGGGTAATGAGTGGATTGACGCTGTCGCTCACTTTGATTCTCAGGAAGCTCGCAACCTGCTTCTAAGCTTCATTGATCCTGCTCTCCCGACCTTATCTAACGTGCTGATCCGTCATCATGACGGCAGACTAGTTCGCAGACTCGTCGAACTGGCGCAGCGTGATACCGCAATTCGTCGGCGAATGTTTGACTTGGCTCAGGAGAATATTCCAGCCACGCATGCGGTCGTGCTGGGAAAGGTGTTGGCGAATCTCGGCACCACCGACGCCTTGGCGGCTTCGCTGCAACTGCTTCGAGACGGCAGTGTCGGAGGTGCCTCCTATGAATTGCACAAGATCATTGAGGAGACTTTTACAGAGCATCGACCCTATCCCGGTTCACCCAATGCGGTCACGATGGTGCCGCGCAGTTCCAACGCAATTCGAAGCCGGCTCATGGAAATGGCGCAAAACGATCCGTTACGTAGAAGGTCGGCATTTGCATTGCTAAACGAAATCGAAAAATGGCGCATGTGGTATGGAAGGCCAGATGGTGAACCCCGCAGCCCGAAGATCGAGGCTGGTTTCCTCTGGCCACCCGAACTCGAAGGTAATGTGTAAAGAGTCCAAAAGAGGCGATGTGAATCAATGCTATTTCGTTTCTATTGCGATGAGAACTACGATGGCAATTCTCTCCGGCCGGACGCTCTTACAATCAGCGGATTCTTCTCCGACGAAGCGACGTGGGCTGAGATCGAAAGATAGCGGAATAACGATTCTCATAGATCAGAGTAAGCGTCTTGTCGCCTACAACTGCGGAATCCGATCCGAAGCCTATCGCCGGATTATTAACGAGGACGGCCAACGCAAGCTCGGCTCTCCACGGCTCGTTTGTTTCAAGAGTTGCATCGCGCGATGATTGCCAGGCATATGGAAACGCTAACTATTGCGGATTCATTTTCTGTCATCGTCGAGGCCGGTTCGGGGTTCGACAATATGGCGATTGAGTTCTTCGAAAAGCGCCGGAATTGGAGAACTTTGTGCCGGACGAAGCCAAGCCATTAAGGGTGAAGCTGGCCGGCGGCCAAAGTGGAGAGCGTGGTCAATCGTTTCTCTATATTCTTGTTCGTTATTTGCACGCGTGCACTGCTTACCCAATGCTTGGCATGGGTCTCGAAAGACCGCTACGCCTCAACGGGCTTTTCAGTGGGATGATTGACGGACGGTTGCGTCCCGTACCGCAAAGGGTGCAACGCCCGGAGCGCACGGAGAAGCCATTGGAAGACCTTGCTCAATTGCGGCCGTGGCTCACTTGGACCGAGCTGACGGGAGCACCTCGTGACCTCTCCGGTAAACGGCAAGAACTCGTCAAGCTAATCCGCGAGTACCCAAGGGAGAACATCATTCGCGCCTGCGCGACGATGAGCGTTCTCTTCAACTTCGGCCAGGAAGGAAATACCACCACCGACGATGAGCTGACCCCGACCTGGATTCCAAAGCTCTTTAGACCTGATCTGGTGGAAAAGGTCAAAACGGAAATTGTGTTTGAGACAGGTTGCTATTCAATCGCCGCTGGGACTACGGACCAGCTCATGGACGCTATTCCGGGCTCAATTGAGAGACGCAAAGCAATCTTTTCAATCAATTCGTTTTGTCTGCCCCGAGTCGATACCTGCGCTCGCAGGCGCAGGCGGTCGCTTCCCGGTTCATTATCACTGTGAATCGCCTGTAGAGTTGCCGGCTCCTGGGTCATGGAGCCGAGCAGCAAGGCTCGAAAATGCGATTCATCGGCGCAGCGGCACGTCAAGACGATTTCGTACAGAGTGTCTGACTGTTCGGGGGATGGCAAAACGCGATGAAGTCTGTAAGCGAGCGGACGAAGGCCAATGTTCGCGAGCAAAATGATGACAGTCAGGAGGATCGCAAGGGGAAAAGCTTCGAGGCCGCTAAGGACCCCGATTCCGGCGGAGCACCAGATTGTTGCCGCAGTGTTGAGCCCACGGACGTTGCCGCCATCCTGAAAGATCACCCCAGCTCCGAGAAAACCTACTCCGGAGACAACGTAGGGCCCGACACCGGCCATAACGAAAGCGGATGCCCCGGCAGCCACGAGTGCATTCGTTCGCGTTCCGGCCATCCTTTGCCGCCACTCTCGCTCAAGGCCAACGAGGGCGCCGAGAGCTGTCGCTCCAGAGAGGTGCAGAACAAATTGAAGTGGAGAGGTCGCGATCATAGAGGTCCAGTAGAACTATCTCCGGTTTATTGCGATCCTTGCCGAAACATCGCTCACTCGGTGCGTCGCCGAACTCACACGCTGTTGCATGCGACGTGAAAGCGCTAGTCTTCTACCGGAACAAACCGTACCGTTCGTTTGACGTTATACGATGATGGGGACTGACTCGTGAAGTAATGTCGAACCTGCAACTCGCCGAGCAAACCGATTGCTATCAATTGAATTCCGGATACGATCAGCACAGCGCCCACAACAAACATAGGTCCGTGAATATCCATTGCAGCAAGGTGCGGGCTCCCGAGTTTCATTCCCAGCACAATCGTAGCCATGATGCCGCCGACCAAAATTGCAAGCATGCCAAGGCGCCCGAAGAGATGCATGGGGCGGCTCATATACCTAAGCAGAAACCGGATTGTTAACAGGTCGAACAACACATGGAAGGTGCGGCCTACACCGTAGTGGCTCCTCCCAAGTGCACGATTCACATTGCGGATGGGGATTTCGCAGATCGACGCCCCGAAGCAGCTAGCCAGGGCGGGGATGAACCGGTGCATCTCGCCGTATAAGGGGATCCTTTTGATTACTTCGCGTCGATAGGCTTTAAACGTCGTACCGAAGTCATGAATGGGAACGCCTGAGAGACGAGCCATCAGCCAATTGGCGCAACGCGACGGGATGCGGCGCAGCAAGAGATTGTCGACCCGGTTCTCGCGCCAGCCAGAGACCACATCATAGCCCTGGTTGAGCCTTCGGATGAAGGCGGGGATATCGTCAGGGTCGTGCTGCAAGTCCCCGTCCATGGCCACGATGAACTCACCGGAGGCATTATCAAATCCCGCTGCCAAGGCCGGTGTCTGCCCGAAATTCCGGCGGAGCTGAACAACCAGCACTCGGCTATCAATGGTCGCAATTTCTTCGAGCAAGGTGCCAGTTCTATCACGCGAGCCGTCGTCGACAAAAACTAACTCAAAGCTGTCGCCCTCTTGTTCCATCACTTGCTTCACACGAGTATAGAGAACGGTGACGTTCTCCTCTTCGTTATGAAATGGCACAACGATCGAGTATTTTGGGGTGCTCGCTTTTTCGTATTCGACATTGAGAAT
>Ga0335071_10000559_pt1 | contig 40859 bp, 27 predicted proteins | sample Lox_Sample_15_FD_206724 | JGI IMG/M metagenome (GOLD analysis project Ga0335071, IMG submission 206724) | Soil microbial communities from Loxahatchee National Wildlife Refuge, Florida, United States - Lox_Sample_1.5 | ecosystem: Environmental > Terrestrial > Soil > Wetlands | place: USA... | reverse complement strand
CGGAGCCCACCGAGCAGCTCGATGGCGTAGAGCGTGCGGCGGTCCTCCGGCACGCGCGGGTCGAACACCAGCGCACCGACCTCCGGCGCGGTGAACAGCGCTCCCGCGCGCCAGGTCGGGTCCTTGTCGAGCTTCGCGGGGAGGTCGGAGCGCTTCAGGATCACCGGGTTGTGGTCGAGCAACTCGTCGGCCACGGCCTGGCATCCTGCCCGGGAGGCCGCGAACCTAACGCCGGGATTCATGATGGTATCGGTACAACAGATACTCCTGCGCTACTCGCCCGCGAACGGCCCACTACGCCCGGCTCGCACTGGCGGGCGTGCCGGCCGGGGCGGGTCGTGCGCGAGGCCAAGGCGACAGCGCGGGCTTCTCCCCGCGCCAGGTCGCGCACCAATGGTTGATTTTTAGCCACGCCACGGCCATTATTCAACCGTGTACGAGCGTTCCCTTCAGCCTTCGATCGAAGATGCGCTTGGCGATACGCCCGTCGTCATGGTGGTCGGCCCTCGCCAGGCCGGGAAGACCACGCTGGTGAAGGCCGTGGCGGCCGGGCGGACGGGTACCAGCTACGTCACGCTCGACGATCTCCTCCCGCTGGAGGCGGCCCGCGCCGACCCGGTCGGCTTCGTAGCCGGCCTGGGAACTCGGACGGTCGTGATCGACGAGATCCAGAAGGCGCCGGATCTCCTTCCCGCCATCAAGGCGTCCGTCGACCGGGATCGCCGCCCCGGCCGCTTTCTGCTCACCGGCTCGGCCAACGTGCTGACGCTCCCCAGGGTGGCCGAGTCGCTCGCCGGACGCATGGAACTGGCCACCCTCTGGCCGCTGTCGCAGGGGGAACTGGCCAGCCACCGTGAGGCCTTCGTGGACCGGCTGCTTCGCGCCGAGCCCCCCGCTCGCGCCCAAGGCGCCACGGACGTGATGGAACGGCTGGTGCGCGGAGGCTACCCCGAGGCAGTTTCCCGCGCGCGTCCCGAGCGACGTCGCGCCTTCTTCGACGCCTACGTGGCCTCCCTGTTGACCCGGGACGTTCGCGACATCGCCAACATCGAGGACCCCGGGGCGCTTCGCCGCCTCCTGCACCTCGCCGCGACTCGCAGCGGCGGCCTCCTCAACCACAGCGAGCTGGCCCGCACCCTCGGTCTCCCGGTGAGCACGCTCAAGCGCTACCTGGCGCTTTTGGAGGCGCTCTTCTTGGTGCGCCTCGTCCCCGCCTGGGCCAGCAACCGCGGCAAACGGCTGGTGCGTGCGCCCAAGTTCCACCTCGTCGATACGGGCGTTCTCCTGGCCCTGGCCGGACTCGCCACAGCGGCGCTCGAGCAAGAGCGGACGTTCCTGGGGTCGGTCCTCGAGTCCTTCGTGGCGGGTGAGCTCACCAAGCAGCTCGGATGGAGTCGGGCGAAGCCCGTGCTCCACCACTTCCGCAGCCACGGTGGCCACGAGGTCGACCTGGTGCTGGAGGACGAGCGGGGACGGATCGTCGGCGTGGAGGTGAAGGCCAGCGCGACGGTGCACGCCAGCGATCTCAACGGGCTCCGGGCGCTGGCCGAGATGGCCGGCCGCTCGTGGGTCCAGGGAGTCGTGCTCCACCTGGGCGCGGGTTCGGTGGCGTTCGGCCCTGGCCTGACCGCCTGCCCGATCGACACGCTCTGGGCTTGAGCTCGACGAGAGGATCGCACGTGCCGAGGGCCCGGTCCTGCTCACGGATCCACCTCGAGCGCGCGCAGGGCGTCCAGGAGCGCGAGCCGGGCCCTTCGGTGGTCCCCGACGCGCAGCGCCTCGAGCGCGCGCACGACGTCCCGCTCGCCGGCGGCTGTTACGCTGCTACGCGACGGCGCACTTTCCGCCTCTATCGAGGCCAATGCCGCCGGAGCGCTCGGCCCTAACGACGCGGAATCGCTGCAACCAGAGACGATCGGCTCGCTTCCGGCGCGGTCGTTCGAAGCATTCGAGTCCCCTACACCCCGCCACTCGAGAGGCCCCCGGAGCCGAATGGTTCCGGGGGCTTCGTCGTTCCGGGCGGCAGATCTGAACCTGCGACTTCGGACCTACGAACTGCTCGGCGCTCGCACCATCCGTGAATTGGGGCGACTCCTCCACGCCTCGAAGTCCCTCTTCACCTGCCACGCCGTTGCGAATGATCCGTAGGTCGCTCGCGCCAGGGCCGAAGGCGACAGGCTCGGTTCCTGCTCCAGCGCCGCCCACATGTCCGCTCGATAGACCGGGCCGATGACCAGGCGCCAGCCATAGGGCCGGTGGCTTCCTGCAAGCTCGGCAGGCGAAAGGACGTCAGCCGGCCGCTCCCGTAGCGCGTTTGCCGGGACGCGTAAGCAGGTTCCGGTGAAGCGTGCGTCCTCGCCGTGGCGTTCCACCTGGAAGTCCGTGCCGGTGGGAAGCAGATCAACTCGGGGGCCGCGGTATCCACGGCCGAGACGCGCAAAGCGCCGGTCGGCCGCTCGCCAGAGGGCGAGCGCGCTCCAGAACGCGCGCACTCGTCGCGACTCCTGGAGAGCGACAAGGCGCGTCAGGCGGTCGGCGTTCACCCGGCCCGAGTGCACGCCGAACCACGTGAGGAGGGTCGAGAGCACGCGCAGGTCGCCGTGATCCATCCCCTCGATGGAAGCGAAGACGAGGGCGTCCTCGATGTTCGGATCCCGCGAGCCTTCTCCGCCCACGAGGATCCCGATCCCGACCAGATCCGCGGTGAGGTCGTCGGCCGAGGGCGCGCGATCGGGGGCGAGGGCGCGCCTATGGGCCATGGCCGAGCCTCCGCGCCAGGTCGTCGAGGGTTGCCCGGACGTGGGCTGGCCAGTGAGGATTCAAGTCCTGCGGCTCGAGCCAGACGCTCGCCTCGGCGAGCTCCTCCGGCGTGGGGGCGAGCGCGATGCAGTCGGGCAGGTCGAGCCCTCTGTCGCAGAGCGCGAAGAGCTTCGACTTGAGCAGGTCCGAGCGGTGGAGGGCGCGCAGGACGAGGACCTGGCCAAGAAAGGCCTCCTGGAGCCGAAGCTCCCAGCCAGGCGGGAGCAGCGGCGCGAGCGAGCGTGGCCCATTGTTGAGCCACTCATCGCCCAGGGCGCCACCTGCGGCGCGCACCTCGGCAGCAAAGTCCCTCGCGGCTTGCAGGACCTCGGGAGGAAGGGCGGGGTGCAGGATGTCGCAGTCGCGCGTCTGCCGCCTGATGACCCCGAGCAGGTTGAGCGCCGCACCGCCCACGACGACGCCATCGAGGGAGAGACCCCGCCTCGCGAGGTACTGGTCGAAGGCCGCGAGCGTGGAGCGAGGGTCCATAGGTGGTATCAGTTTAACCGATACTTCGTTCCGCCGCTACTTGTCCCCCGAGCGGCCCGCCACCCCCGGGCCCGCGGCAGGCGTGGCGCTGGGCGTTCGGTTGGATGTCGCACACCAGCCTCACGGAGCCTCCTCAAGCGCCCCCAGGGCATCTAGGAGCGCACGCCGGGCCATCCTGAGGTCCCTGACCCGCAGCGCCTCGAGCGCGCGCACGACGTGCCGCTCGCCGGCGGCTGTTACGCTGCTACGCGTCGGCGCGCCTTCCGCGTCTTTCGACTCTGACTGCACCGGAGCGCTCGGCGCCAACGGCGCGGAATCGCTGGAACCAGCGGCGATCGGCTCGGTTGCGGCGCGGCCGTTCGAAGCATTCGAGTCCCCTGCACCCCGCTGAAATCGAGGCCGGGATTCCTGAACGGGATCCCGGCCTTGGTGTTTCTGGGCAGCGCGTCGAGGCCGGTAGCGGCCTCCGTCTCCCCCAGCTCTCCCCGACCCTGCACATTCGCCGTGAGCTGCAGGACCTGGCCGGTCCTGAGCTCGACGTGGAGCTTGGCGATCGCCTCGCACCGGGCCGCCCAGGAGGGCGGCCGGTATAGGTCGAAGGCGTCGGCCGGCCGCGGGTGCGTGATGCTCTGCAGGATGTCTTTCGACGCGCCCCCGTCGAGGCCCAGCGAGAGAACGTGCGGCGGCTGGCGTAGTGCCGGCGGAGGCCGAGGCGACCGAGGTCCTCGTAGAAGTCCTCGAGCGCCTTCCGCACGTCGCGGTGCGTGCCGTTGATGGTCGGGATGATGAGGTCCTCGGGTTTCGGGGCCCGGCCCATCCGCTTGCGCCAGCCGGTGAGCTTCCAGGCCCGAGCACTCTCGCCAGCGTCGGGAGGACCGGCACCTCGTGCACGACGCCGGTCTTGGTCCCTTTCACCACCTTGCGCGGGGAGTTGTAGGACCTCGCCGAGATGATCCGGCCGAGCGGCTCGAACTCCGGCTCGTGGTCACCCCAGCACAGGGCCGACGCCTCGCCCGTGCGGAACCCGCCCAGGAACTCCAGCGGGTACGCTACGCGCCGGTGGATGGCGATCCGCTCGTCCGAGATGAGCTGCTCGACCTCGGACGCGGTGAAGATCGCCCGCACCCGCCAGGTCGGGTCCTTGTCCCGGACGGGCGGCAAGACGCCCCCATCCCCTCCCCCGTGGTTCCGCGTGCCGCAGGCAGTGCCCGTCAGTCTCGTATGTCTTCTGGAGCTTGTCCTCGAGAACCGTGCGTTCCGGCAGGCGAATATTGAAGCGATTCAACCCCACCGGCTGCGGCGCGACCCGGAGCATCTCGATTCGTAGTCGGGGGATGTTCTCGTCCAGTATGCGACCGAGCTCGTAGTAGGCCGGCCCCGCCGCGCCAACGCAGTAGACGTCCGGTCTCGGCGGATCGCATAGCCGGATCGACGCTCGTTCGATCGGAAGACTCGCGACCTGGACGAATTGCAGAAATGCAGCGTGCTCGTGCTCCTTCTTCCGGTCCATCGTGTCACCCTGCATCCCGGCGTGTGCCGGAAGCCCATCCGCCGCAGCCGGCGGCCTTCCCGACCGAGCAGCCCAGCGCGGCGGAGATCTCGGCCCAGCTTTTCACCCCGCGCCCTCCGCGCCGCGTCCTAGCCGAGGAGCACGTCCGGGTGCTTCTTCGCGACCGTGAGCAGCTTCAGAGCCGCGTCGGACGGCTTCCGCGCGCTCGTCTCCCATGCCTGAACCGTCCTCGGGCTGACGTTCAGGATCCGGGCGAACGCCGCCTGGGACACGCGCAGCTGCGCCCGTACGGCGATCACTTCCTTCGCTCCCATCGGCGGCGGCCGCTTCAGCTCGACGTCGCGCACGGTCAGCTTCCGCGTCCCGCGGTGATACGCGATCGCGTCTTCCAGCCCGGCCGCGATCTTCGCGAATGCCGAGCTCGTGCCCTTCCGCTTCATGACGCTTCCTCCTTGAACCGCTTCACCAGCACGGCGACCGCCTTGCGCTCCGCCGGCGACAGGTCCGTTTTCTCGCGCTTCCCGAAGATGGCCACCAGGTGAGTGACGCCTCGCCGGGGGAGGTCGAGGTAGTACACGCGGACGCCTCCTCGTTTCCCGCGTCCGAGCGAGCGCTGGCCCACCCGGATCTTCCGGAGGCCTCCCGTTCCCCGGACGAGGTCGCCCGTCTGGGTGTCGGCCATGATGCTCTGCTCGAGCGCCACCATGTCGTCGTGCGCCACCTCTCCCGCCCGCTCGAGCCGGTACCGATCGGCGCTGGGCCGGCGGACCTCGACGAATCGCCATTTCACGTGAACACGCCACCACGTTAGTATACTACCTGGTAGTAGATCACGCCTGAAGCACGCCCCGCGTCAAGGGAGCGGGTGCATCAGCTTCCCGAGCAGCGGGACCACGTGGTCCAGGAACCGCTGCTCCTCCTTGTCCACGCCCGGCACCAGCTCAGCCCTGCGCTGCCCCAGCCACGCGGTGACCGCGGCGCGCACCGTCATCGTCCTCTGGTCCGCTCCACCCTCCTCGGGCCATGAGCCCTGCAGCGGCAGCCGCCAGGCCCGTGCTCGAGCGCGAGATGGGCGGCGCGCCGCTCCGCCCACCATCGGGTCTCCTCCTTCGTGGACAGCTTCGACTTGACGCGTTCACGGAGGGGAACACCGTTCGCCGTTCGTACCCGGATGTCGGCTTCCCAGCCCGACGTCCCGTTCTTCCTCCAGCTCGTCACTCTCACCGTCATGGGATTCCTCCCGCCGACGGCGCACACCGTTGGGGAAGGTAGCCCGGGGGCCTCGCGGGCGCCCGTCCGGCTTCTCGGAATACTCGTCTCATTAATCGTCTCATAAGAAACCAACGATCTCCGAAAAAGATCTGTAGCATCAAGAATTTGATCTCCATAAATCGTCTCATGTATCGTCTCCTTATGAGGAGCGAATATGGCGAAGACACCGAGCCTTCTGGACGAGTTGGCTACTCAGCGGGTCATGCGTGCAGAGGCGCTCGCTTCGGCACTGAAGGTTTCACGCCAGCACCTCTCCCGACTCGTTGCTCAGGCAGGAGATCAGGTCCTCCGTATCGGGAGGGCACGAGCGACGCAGTACGCTCGCACCCGCTCGATCGAAGGGCTGGGCCGCGCCCTTCCCGCGTTCCGGGTGGACGATTCCGGTGATGTTGTGCCTGATGGCAGGCTTCATCTGCTCTGGGGCCATCAGACCTACTGGGATCGGGGTCGAACCGGAGACCTGTTCGAAGGCCTGCCCCCCGAGGTGGCGGACATGGCTCCCCAGGGCTACTTGGGTCACGGGTTCGCGACCGGCTTTCCTGAACTCGGCCTTCCACCAAGACTCGGGGACTGGACAGACGACCACCGTCTCCTGGCACTTTCGCGTCGTGGGGAGGACTGCGTCGGTAACCTGATCATCGGCGATGAGTCGTTCGCACGCTACATCGCCGCGCGAACGGTGCCTGTGAAGCCAACCGCCTATCCCGAACTAGCGAAGCAGTCGTCGACGATTCCGGCTGGCTCCTCCGCGGGCGGGGAGCGCCCGAAGTTCGGGGCCTTCTCGGAAGGCCGGCACGTGCTGGTCAAGTTCGCGCCGGAAGATGACACTCCGATCGCATCCCGTTGGAGGGGTTTGCTCTGGTGTGAGTGGAAGGCGTTGCGGACGATTGCTGCCGCGGGCATTCCAGCGCCTGCTGCGTCGTGCCATGACGTTGGGGGATGGCGGTTCTTGGAGGTGGATCGGTTTGATCGGGTTGGAGAGCGAGGAAGACGAGCTGTAGTGAGCCTGTTCGCGCTCAACAACGAGTACCTAGGCGGCTCCACGAGCTGGACGGCTGCCATACCAGCACTGCAAAAGGCTCCCTTCTCCCTGGAAGAAACCGACGCTGCCAGGATTCGGTGGCTCGACGTGTTTGGGCAGCTCATCGCCAACACGGACCGTCACCTCGGGAACATCACGTTCTTCTTCGGATCCCCGAGAAGGATACGCCTCGCGCCGGCGTACGATTTCCTCCCCATGTTCCTTGCGCCCACTGCCGAGGTCATCGTCCACCGCGAACCGCAGCCCGCTCCACCGTCTAGCAGCACTCTGGAAGTATGGCCCGATGCTGCCCAGTGGGCGCTCCAGTACTGGAGCGAAGTACGCAGTAATCCCGGCCTGGATGAGGGTATCCGCGCATTTGCGGAGAAGTCCACGACCGCCATCGATGCCCTCCTCTCCCGTGTGGCGCCCACGAAGCGCGCGGTGCCCGTGTGGCGATCGGGAGCCAGTAAGGCTGTCGCGAAGTAGAAACGGGTCTCTACCTGCGATCCGGTAGCGCGTCTCCCCGCCCTTTCCCTGCCTACGGTAGAAAGCCGTGGATCACGGTCGACTGGCGTCGACAAACATGCAGTGCGGAATACCCTGGGACCCAGGCCTGAGAAGCGATTTGGTGTGCGCCGTCAGCCTGTTAGCTATTTCACTATTGGTCCCTTCGAGTCCCCTACACCCCGCCACTCGAGAGGCCCCCGGAACCGAATGGTTCCGGGGGCTTCGTCGTCTCGGACGCCGTCGCGCCCGGCCAGCCTAACAGCCAACGTAACAGCGGCGGTCCCCGCCGGGGCGGTTCGGCCCAGTTCCGGACCCGCCCCAGCCTCGGGCACCGTGATCCGGATCGCGGTCACGGCCTCGCAGAGGGTCTCCCAGGGCAGCGTGGTGTACTCGTCGAACACGTCGCCAGGGCTGTGCGTGATCCAGCGGAGCACGTCCTTTCGTCCACCGCCGGCGACGCCCAGGCTGATGAACGTCCGGCGCGTGTCGTAGTGCCTGCGGTGACGCAACCCCAGCCGCGCCAGGTCGTCCGCGAAGTGGTTGTACGAGAGCTGCGCGGTCCGGAAGCGGCCCGAGGCCGAGGGGCAGATGAGGTCGTCCGGTTCCGGGGGACGGCCGAAGGTCCGCTCCCAGCCGTCAGCCTTCCAGCGGGCCAGCCCCTCGGCAGCGACGGGGTGGACCGGGACGCGCCGGGGTCGCCTCGTCTTCGTGGGCCCCTCCGTGTGCGTCCGGCTGTCGAAGGACGTCGCGACCAGGAGCGAACCGAGCGGCGCCACGGCGTCGTCCCAGTCGCGCCAGCGGCGGGCGGCCGCCTCACCGGTCCGGAGCCCACCGAGCAGCTCGATGGCGTAGAGCGTGCGGCGGTCCTCCGGCACGCGCGGGTCGAACACCAGCGCACCGACTGAGCCCCGCTTGCTCGCGCATCCTCTTGAGCACAATTCCACCTCGTGGACCAGGCGGCGCTGCTCGAAGTGGTGCCGGAACTCGGGGTCCTCGACCTGCTTGGCCAGGTAGGCGTCCAGCCTCACCCTGGCACGCCCCTTTGCCTTCTTCGTCCGCCGCGCCCATGGTCGTCACCTCCCAGCCTCTCCATTCGTGCTCGGGCCGCCTCGATGCCGGCGACCTCGTCCTGCTTCTTGCAGGGGTGGAGAATGCAGATCACACCTGTACGTGGCCTCCTTGTTGACCCGGGACGTTCGCGAAATCGCCAACATCGAGGACCCCGGGGCCCTGCGCCGCCTCCTGCACCTCGCCGCGACTCGTAGCGGCGGCCTCCTCAACCACAGCGAGCTGACCCGTACCCTCGGTCTCCCGGTGAGCACGCTCAAGCGCTAACTGGCGCTCCTGGAGGCGCTCTTCCCGGTGCGCCTCGTCCCCGCCTGGGCCACCAACCGCGGCAAGCGGCTGGTGCGTGCGCCCAAGTTCCACCTCGTCAATACGGGCCTTCTTCTGGCCCTGGCCGGGCTCGCCACCGCGGCTCTCGAGCAAGAGCGGACGTTCCTGGGGGCGGTCCTCGAGTCCTTCGTGGCGGGTGAGCTCACCAAGCAGGCTGGATGGAGTCGGGCGAAGCCCGTGCTCCACCACTTCCGCAGCCACGGCGGCCACGAGGTCGACCTGGTGCTGGAGGAGGAGCGAGAACGGATCCTCGGTGCGGAGTTGAAGGGTGAAGGCGCGCGCGACGGTGCACGCCAGCGACCTCAACGGGCTCCGGGCGCTGGCCGAGCTGGCCGGCCGCTCGTGGGTCCAGGGAGTCGTGCTCCACGTGGACACAGGTTCGGTGGCTTTCGGCCCTGGCCAGACCGCCTGCCCGATCGACACGCTCTGGGCTTGAGCTCGACGAGACGTTGGATGAGGTATCGAGGCTCCGGTGGACCGCACGAGCTACGTCGCGCTTCCGCTCCCCACCAAACGGACGTAGCACTCGCGGGGCGTCACGATGGGTACGCCCTCAAAGCGTTTCAGCTCGAGGAGATCCTTGTCGCCAGTCACGAGGAGATCGGCCTTGCCGGCAACGGCAGTCCCGAGAACCGGCAGGTCGCTCCGGTCTCGGCAGGCCGCCCGCGGCACACTGGTCGGCGAGACGACCTCCGCATGCTCGCGCACGAGGGCAGCGATCTCGTCGGCTCGCTGCCCGGTGAGGCGAAAGGCCTTCACGAGGTGCTTCCGAAGCTCGGCCAGGATGTGGTCGGAGGTCACGAGGTCGTGGCTCTCGAGGCAGGCGGCAACGAGCGCCTCGCACAGCCCCCGGGTACCGAAGGCTGCGACGAGGACGTTCGTGTCGAGGACGATCCTCACGAGACGGACTTGAAGACGTCCTCGTCGGTGAGCAGGCCCTGGGCCTCGGCAAACGGCAGTGTCTTGTCGCGGAGCGCCCGGAAGCGCTCCACGGCCAGGTACCTCCGGAGGGACTCCCTGACGATGTCCCCCGCGGCACGCCGCCGTTCCTTGCTGAGCTTCTCGAGCTCCCGGCGAAGCCCCAGGGGGAGCCTGATGGTCAGGGATGCCATGCCGTAAGACACTGTAATGCCCCGAGGAGCGGAAGGCAACGCCGAGGTCCAGATCGAGCCGCCGGAGGCCGCCCGCTCATCGGACTTCCTCCAGCGCGCGCAGGGCATCGAGGAGCGCACGCCGGGCCATCCTGATGTCTCCGGCGCGCAGCGCCTCGAGCGCACGCACGACCTCCCGCTCGCCGGTGGCTGTTACGTTGTTACGCGACGGCGCGCTTTCCGCGCTTTTCGGCTCCGATCCCGCCGGAACGCTCGGCTCCAACGGCGCGGAATCGCTGGAACCAGCTGCGATCGGCTCGCTACCGGCGCCGTCGTTCGAAGCATTCGAGTCCCCTACACCCCGCTGAACACGAGGCCCCGCAAGCACACCAGCTTGCGGGGCTTCCTGTTACCCGCCCGCCGCTTCCCGCCCGCCCTCACGCTGCGCCTCCACACCCGCCTCCACGGCCGGGACACCCTTGCCGAGCGGAGTTCGACTGGGTTCGAGGGGACTTCCTGGCGAAGCCCTTCACCCGCCCGGGGCTCCTGGCGAAGGCGCGCGCGGTCTTGAACGCGACCTTAGGGCCGACCCGCCTCGTGCACGCGGCCCTATCCGGCCCGGCGCGACGCCCGCGAGAGCAGCGGCGCTAGTTGGCTATCGCGCGATGCTTCGCCGTCGGCGGGACGGAGCCGCAGGTAGTTGCCGTCGGAGCACATCAGGCGAGCGCGGGTGTTATCGTGCAGGTAGCCCTCCAGCACCTCGTCCCGCAGATGGCGGAGGAGTTGCGGGTCACGGATGGGGAAAACCACCTCGACCCGATGGTCCAGGTTCCGGCGCATCAGGTCGGCGCTACCCAGGTAGACCTGCTCGTCGCCGCCATTGCGGAACCAGAAGATGCGGCTGTGCTCCAGGAAGCGGCCCACGATGCTCCGCACCTGGATGCCATCGCTCACGCCGGGAATGCCCGGCCTCAGGCAACAGATGCCGCGAACGATGAGGTCGATCCGCACCCCGGCCCTGGCCGCGCCCAAGAGCGCTTCCATCATCGACTCGTCCACCAGGGCGTTCACCTTGAGGACCAAGTGACCTCCGCGACCGGCCTGCTGGTGCTCGACTTCGCGTTCGATCAACGCCAAGAGCCGCTCTCGCATCCGGACCGGCGCGACAAGTAGCTTTCGGTATTCGTCCTGGTGCGAGAACCCGGTCAGGGTGTTAAAAAGCCGGGCGGCATCGTCGCCGATGTCCGGGTCGCAGGTGAAGAGACCCATGTCCGTGTAGGCCATCGCCGTGGCCTGGTTGTAGTTGCCCGTCGAGAGGTGCACGTATCGGCGCAGTGCGCTTCCCTCACGGCGGACCACCAACGCCATCTTCGAATGGGTCTTGAGCCCGAGCAGCCCGTAGATGACGTGCACGCCCTCGGCCTCCAGCGCCCGCGCCCAGCCGATGTTGCTCTCCTCGTCGAAGCGAGCCTTGAGCTCAACCAAGACCGCCACTTGCTTGCCGGCCTGGCTCGCCTCCAACAGCGCCTCGACCACCGGCGAGTTCCGGCCCACGCGGTAGAGCGTCATCTTGATGGCCAGCACGTCGGGATCTCGGGCGGCGACGCGCAGGAAGTCGACCACCGGGGTGAAGGAGTCGAAGGGGTGATGGAGGAGGACGTCGTGCCGGCGGATGGTGGCGAAGACGTCCTCGTCGTCTCCTGGGGCCAGCCGCGCGGGGAGGGCCGGCTGGAAGGGCGGGAACTTGAGGTCCCGCCGCTCCACGCTCGCCAGCGCCGACAGCCCCGCGAGCGCCAGCGGCGGCTCGGTCTGATAGAGATCGGCAGGTTGGATACCGAGGTTCTCGATGAGCAACGCCCGCATGGTGGGAGTCATGCTGGTTCCCACCGTAAGCCGGACCACCGAGCCGAAGCGCCGCTGCCGGACACCCTGCTCGACGGTCTCGAGAAGGTCCGCCGCCTCCAGTTCCTGGAGCAGGATCTCCGCGTCGCGGATGACGTGGAACGGGTGCACCTCCCGAATCCTCATCCCGGGGAAGAGCGTGTCGATGTGGGCCGCGATGAGCTGCTCGATCCAGAGCAGGTCCAGCTGGCCGGTCGCGGCCCGCTCCTCGCGGTGGCCGGCCCCTCGACCCAGCGGCACCAGCCGTGGAAGCGTGTCCGGCACCTTGACGCGGGCGAACCGGTCCGTGCCGTCGCCATCCTGGATCAGCACCGCCAGGTTGAGGCTCAGGTTGGAGATGTGTGGGAAGGGACGCCCGGGATCGACCGCCAGCGGCGTCAACACCGGGAAGACCAGTTCGTCGAAGGTCTTACGGGCCTGGGTTCGCTGGGCGTCGTCGAGCTGAGGATAGTCCAGCACGTGGACCCCCGCCTTCGCCAGATGCGGGAGCAGTTCGCCGTTGAGGCAAGTGCCCATGGCGCGCTGCAGCTCGATGGTCCGGCGGCGAATGTCCGCCAGGATCTCCGGGGGCGTGAGGCCATCGACCGCGACTTCGTTCACTCCGGCGGCCCGCTGCTGCTTCAGGCCAGCCACCCGGATCATGAAGAACTCGTCCAGGTTCGAGGCGACGATGGAGAGGAACCGGACGCGTTCGAGAAGCGGGTTGGCTGGATCGCGCGCTTCCTCGAAGACGCGCTCCTGGAAGGCCAGCAACGACAACTCCCGGTTGACGTAGAGCTTGGGGTCTCGGAAGGGGTGGGCGGACGCGGGCCCGCTTGTCGATCGCGGAAGCGTTGCCGCCGGCGGCGGGCCGGCCGGGGCAGGGGCGGGCGTAGGCTCGGCGGCTGTCTCGCCGGCACCTGATGCTGGACTCGGTTCGAGTGCGGGCGGAATCTCCATCAACTCCATGCTAACTCGGGTGAGCGGCTAGGAGGCGATCTGCTAGGGGCCTCTGGTGGCCCAGCGTTACGATCGCGTGACAGCGCCCGCTGACCGACCCGCTCTCGCCCGGCCGGTTCTGAACCGCACCGGGACGGCCGCGGGGGCGAGCAGTGGGGGAAGCCGGTCACGGGACCGCGGTCCGGTTGGAGGGGACAATCTGCGGCTGGAAGGCGAAGACTTCGCGGTCCCGGGGGTCGACCATCACCTTCAGCCAGTGCACGTCATTGTCACCGTTCTCCTGGTGGTCGCCGAACGTCTCGACCCGGGTGAAGCTCTCCAGCCGTCGGCCCTGCGCGTCGAGGAAGGGCTTGTCAATACGGAAGTAGTGGGAATCGCCGTGCACCCAGACGACCGGCCTCCGGAACGCGACCACCTCGTCGCGCAGGGCGAGCAGCAGTTCCCGAAACCCGTCCGGTTGCCCGTCGGCCTCCGTCAGGGTCTTCGGGTCGCGCGTCGGAGCGCGCGTACTGTCCGCGAGATCCCATCCCGGATTGGCCTGAGAGAAGAACATGACCGCCGCGGAGTGGCGCGAGCGGGCCACTTGGAACGTCTCGTGCATCCAGGCGATGTCAGCCTGGTTCCGGGCGGCCCACTCAGCGGGGTCGGGCTCAGCATCGCAGAGGTTGTTGCAAGACCCCTGGACGTTCAAGATGGCGTAGGTGACGCCGCCCAGCGTCCAGCGCCGGTTCTCGACGCAGGGACTGGGACCGCTCACGCCGAGGCATGGGGGGGACGACTGGACCTCCTGTCGAAGGCGGCGTTGACCCATCGAGTACGGCGTCCCGAAGAAGACCTGCCGTTCATGGTCGAGCCTCTCCAGCGAGGAGAAGCTGCCGTTGGCGGGACGGTCGCAGTCGGTCCAGTCGTTGTCGCCCGTGGTAAACATGGCCGGCGCCCTCAACGCGTTGAAGTAGCCCAAAGCCTGGAGGTAGAGCGCGTCGCTACAGGTGGTAGGCGTGGACGACTCCGGCGTCCCGCTGCCTGCCTTCAGGTCGCCATCGTGGACGGTGAATTGCAGCTTCTGAGCATTCATATCGGCGACGAGGTTCGGGACGCCCGACCTGGCCTGAAGGTCCGAATAGGGCAGGTCGCCCCACAGACCGATTGCGTACCCGCGGCGGCCGCCCTCAGCCGTCGACGCCGGCTCGGCGGCCACCACCGGCGCAGCCAGCGCTACGGCCGCGGCGAGAAGCCCAGGCCAAGCTCGGTGCGCCAGGACTCTTTTCGTCGCGACCGGTGGGAAGGATCGCCCTATCCGCATTGTAGCCTCCCTGGCGGCGCTCCGGGAGTGAACATCCCGCCGGTGGGGGGAGGCTGGCACCTCCCTCTCGGAGGCCGGGCTGTGACGATTCCGTTCCAACCGGCGGCCAGGCTACCGCTTAAGTACCATTCCGTTGCAGAGGGTCCTCGATACGCTGGCCAAGGCCTCAAGCGGGCGCGGTCGCCGGCGCGGGCCGGACGTTCAGGCAACAAAGCGGCGACGGCCGCTCGTACCTGCCGAGCGATTGCGTTGAAGCCGATTTCCTTCATCCGTAACGACCGGACACTTATGCATGCCCATTGAGAGGAGTTACCCAGGCCGGAGGGAAGTGCCTGATGATTCTCCGGTGCGTGCTACACACGCGCGCAAGCCACGGCGCGCCATGCACGGATTCGACCCGAAGAATCAACGCGGTCGTCAACTTACAATCGCATTGAGTAAGGGTGTAAGCGACGGCGGTGGGGACGTCACAGGTCGCCAGAATGAGAGGCGACTCGAGTATCGGCGTACCAAGGTTGTAGATGATCGCAGCATAGCCCAGGAACCTGCCGTCGCTGATGGAGACCACCGCGGCGCACGCACGGTGAGCGGCACCACTTCCGGCCAGGGCCTCTGCCTCCTCGGTCGAGACCTCAATTACGAACTGGCCACACCGTGCCTGCTGCGCTCCTTCTGAACGAACCCCGGCCCGAAACCCCACGAGGACGACCTGGGCTGGCGAATCGGCATGCACCAGCCTGAGAAGCGCACTCACCTGCCGTGCGGTCATGAGCGTCTCCACCCCGCTTCACACGTCTCGGCGGTGGTTAGGCCAGTCACAGCTGACTGGCGTTACAGCGCGAACTGCTCGTTCTTCGCGGGCTGGCACCATCTTGGCCGACTTGTCAGACTGAGGCGGGCTTTCTCCGCGAAAGGCGTGCGGCTGCGCTCCTATCACCGCTCCTGTAGTGTCAGCGGTAGTACATCACTGCCCAGGTCGATCACCGCCTCGGACGCACTGCGCAGCGCGTTCGACCCTGCGGTGGCAATGGTGTACGACGGGTCGACCGCGGTCGCTCCAGCGTTCACCTCCCAGCCAAGATCGGCCAGCGACTCAAGGGTGGTCCGGCTCAGCGGCGGCGGGCTCGACCCCATGACCGCGACCATCAGTTCGTCCTGGAACACGGACGTGCGCCAGTGGTGGTCGCGAGATGCTGTCCCGCCCGCGTTCTCCACTGGTACGGGGGTACCTTGGTAAGAGCTGCCGCCGTTGAAGTCTCGGAAAGACGCCCGCGCCTGGGCACCGGTGAAGAATGGGTCGCTTCCACCCGCACCGGAGATCACTTCGAATCCGTGCTCCGAACGCGGTCCCCAGAGGGACCCGAATCCGAGCACGTGGAACATCTCGTGGAGAATGACCATGCGGAGCATGCCACTCGCGCTGAGCAGCGGCGCATCGGCCGAGTCGATCCGGATGATGCCCAGCACCGGCAGGCCATCCGAGGTCCGCACGATGCAGGGTCCCGACAACGCCAGCGTCCCGCTCGCGCCATCCATCGGTTCGACGCTGGCCAGCACGAGCAATTCCCCGGTCTCCGAGGTGATGTGGGTGTTCCCGCAATCGGCGTCGGTCTGCTCATCCAGGTGCATGCCGGGGACCGGCCCCTGAATGAGCGTCGCCAGCCGATCGGCCGCCCATTGGAAGTCTGCTGAGTAGGCTTGCTCCGTGCTGGACTGCAGGTATTGCAGCTGGACGGCAAACTGACTGGGTCCCGGCTCGGCCACGCTCACGGTTCGTGTCGACTGAAAGGTCGTTCGGCCATCGCTGCAGCGGAAGGTGACCTCATAGCTACCGGCCACAGCGAAAGCCACCCTGCCCGGCGCCGCCGCTTCACTCGTGCTCGGGGCGCCGCCTGGGAAGGTCCAAGCGTATGTCACGTCTGCGCCGGCCAGGGGGCAGGTGGCGGCGAAGCTCAGCTCTCCTCCCGGGACGATCCGCGCTCCGGCGTCGTTGGGCACGATGATGGCAGCCGCAAGTTCGCCGCCTCCGCCACCGCCGCCACCACAGGCGACAAGCACAAGGGCAAGGGTAGAGGCTACGAGCAACCCGGGGGACGTAGTCACGGCGAGCCTCCGTCGGCGGTCGCTAGAGTTCCGAGGTTCTCACAGCGGCCGCGGCCAAGCTGTGCCCACTCGGAAACGCGTCCGTTACCGGTGCAGGGCAGCGCAGAGTCTCCGGCTCACGGTCATCCTTGAGCCGGCCACCGGCACCCTGCCATCGGTAAGCCTCTGGCACGTTTTGCCGGGAAGCACCATAGCCTTACTATCGTACGTCAATTGTATGCCCGTCATAGAATGGGCATTTTTGCCACGTGGTGGTGGCCACACCTGAGAGGATGATGAGGGGGCAGACCGAGCTTCCCCTGCGCGGAGAAGGCCGACCACGAGAACATGCGGAGGCTTCCTTCGAGCACCTTCGAGATGAACGGCGGTAGGCCGATACACGAAGGGGGGCCGCCGCTAGTTCCCGGGGGCAGGTGGACTCTGCGGGTCAAGGTAGTTTGTTCGGATCTGCTGGTCACGAAGCCTATCCTCGTATGACTGCGCCAGATTCTCGAGCTGGACGCGCTTCGCCCCGACGAATGGCTCGCGGGCCCGGATCACCTCGCCAACCCCGATGTTTTGATATCTACCGAGGATCTCCTTCGCAACCTCGAACATCTTAGCGTTCTTCGCTTCACAGTCCCCGACCCTGTCGTTCAGCGTACCGAGCTTCTCCGAGAACTGGGCGCGCTGCTCATCTCCGGCGCGGAGCGACGAACTGGACTCGTTGAGCGCGGCCTGGCACTGCGCCACAGAGACGTTGAGCTTGTCGAGCGCCTCGGTCACTTCCGCAAGCCGCGCCTTCAGTTCCGCAATTTCCTTGTCGTCTCTCTTGATCACCGTTCGCGGCGGCGCCGCCTGGGCAGCGGTCAGCTTCGCCTTGAGGCTCTCGATCTCCTTCTTCTGCTCGGTGTCGACGGCCTGCATCCTGGCGCGCTCGTCCTCGAGCGCATGGACCTGGGAGGTGGCGGCGCGGAGGGCATCGCGAAGCCGGGACTCGGTGGAGCTGTCGGCCGCCGGGGCGTTAGCGGGGATGGACAACCCGAGAGCGACGGCGAGCATCACCCGGCAGTGGTTCATGGTTTAGTACCTCGCTCCCAGGTCGAGCTGCAGCAGATCGACGCCATACTGGGGGCCGACGATCTGGTTCGCGCTGTACCAGCGGACTGCGACGATGAGGTTGTCCGCCGGGCTCACGGACACACCAGCCACGAAACCCTTGAGGTTGGTGCCGCCTAGGCCGAAATCCGAGTCGGTGAAGGCATCCAGCACGGCATCGGATTCCAGGTGCTTGTAGCCAACCCAGGCGCTCCAGTCCCAGCGCTTGCCGGTGGTCGGGGTCCCCAGGGTGAGGCGCGCGGTGTAGCCCATATTGCCTCCGCCGTACGGGCACAGATCGGCGCTGCACGCCTTGCGATTGTTCAGAGGAATGTCCTCACCCAGCACTTTGGGGCGGAAGGCCAGGTTGCGAACCCACTCCCCATCGGCCGTGAGCTGCAAGGAGGAGCGTACGCGCAGATCCAGGCGGGCGGTGACCGCCAACTCGCGGAAGGAGCTGGCCAGCCCGAAGTACTGGTACTCGGGGCCGCCGGCGACCTCGGCGGCTCGGGCGGCGTCAGAGGGCGTCCGCAATGTTCGGTACGTATTGCCGTTCTGGGCGAAGCTGGGTCGGGTGATGTCGGTGTCGCAACTCACCGTTTTGATGTTGGTATCGCAGGGAGATGACTGCCGCCCCTCCACGTTGCGGAAGGAGTAGAGGGCTGCCCCGCCTTTCAAGCCCAGGCGCTCGCCGGGGCGATACTCGGCGCCCAGCTGGGCTGCGAGGAGCCATTTGTCCCAGCTCTTTCCCTTCTCCTCGTGGTCGGCCGGGAACGCGAACGCCGTGTTGTACACGGGGAAGGCACCGGCGGTGAGGAAACCGCTCACCGGCCCGGCCAGCCTGGAGTCGGCCTCGAGCGCCACGCCGTCCAGGTTCACGTCCTCGTCCCAGACGAGATCGGTCGCGAAGAATGGGTTCGCGAACCGGCCCAGATCGAGGGCTACGGTATCGGCCGGCGCTTTGACCAGCGTCCAGCGTATGGCGGCGCGGTCGAGCCAGAACTGGTACTTGCTGAAGTTCCCCGCCGAACCACCCAGCGTCTGGTTGGTAGAGACCGGTGAGCTGCCGTCGCCACTGGCCAGGCGCAACACCGCCATCACACTGCGCGAGACCTCCGCCTCGAGCCCCAGCCTGGCGCGGAGCCGGGCCCGAGAGCGGTCCCGGTCGGTGTCGAGATAGCGATCGTTCGTCTGGTCGACCCCGACCATGTCGAACGGCCCGCCGTTGTTGATTGCGTTCCAGTCGGGCTGGGTCGCGTTCCCTTTCTTGAAGAGCACCCGCTCATATCGCGTTCGGACGTCGCCTCGGAAGGTGAGGTGTCTGGTCCACTCCGGGAAGGCCTTGGGCTGCGCCCAACCCTCCTGCTGCATCTGTTCCAGCACGTCGCGCTTTACCTGGTCGCGGATCTGGGCGCGGATCAGCTCCGGGACGTAGGTGACCCGGCGAACGCCATCCTGCGTCTGGAGCGCGTCCAGCTCGGCGCTGGTGATCTCCTGCGTCTCGAGGAGCACCCGGACCAGCTCGGCCAGCGCCCGGGCGGAGGCACCGCCCCCCGGGCTCGCCACCAGGGCAGTCACCGCCTCGGCCCCGGCCGGTTGGAGGTGGCCGCGTACCCACAGCACTCGCGCCAGCTGCACCACCGCGCGGGCCGGGTCGCTCTTCTCCTCCCCCGCTAGCGCGTCGGCATGGACCTGGGCGATGTATCCCTTGGCCACCATCAGCCGCATGACGTCATCCAGGGCGGTGGGAGGTTCGGCGCCGGGGGCGGGCGGCTTCGCCGGCGCCGAAGGCACCGGGGGGCTCTCTGGCATCGCGGGCGCGGCGACAAGTGCCACGGCCAAGACGGTGAGGCGGCAGGCCAGCGTGGTTCCGTTGGGCATCGCGGTCGTCGCTCCTCTGGGGATGTGCGGGCTTGGTGCGCTTCAGCGCGTCAGCTTCCTGGCGGTGAAGCGATAGACGGCGGGGTTGGGAAGGTCGGGAGGCATGGCCTCGCGCAGTCTGAGGCCGCGAACACTCTCGATGGCCTGGTCCAGCTCCTCGTCACCGGTCGACCGGAGAAGCTGGATCCGGCTCACCACGCCAGACGGGTCTATCCAGATCCGGATCTCCACCCGCGCCTCGGCGAACTGGAGCCTCTTGTTGCCCTGGAATGCGCGCTGAACCTCCGAGGCGATCCGGCCGAAGTACCAGCCAAAATTGCTGCCCTCGCCCTGCCCCCCGCTGCCGCCGATCCCCTCCCCGCCCGGCCCCTCGCCGATCCGGCCCGGTCCGCGGACGTCGCGGCCCCCCGGGTTCCCGGCCAGGTTGAAGGCATCGCCCTCGCCGGTCGCCTCTCCCGCCAGCGCCAGCGGACCGGCGGCCGGTTCGCTCGACTGCGGACGGCTCGGGTCTGGCGGGGCGATGTCGGCGGACTTCACCTCCACTAGCCGGGTCTGCTGCTGGGGCTCCTCCTCCTTGGGAGGTGGCTCCTTGGGCGGCGGAGGGGGCGGGGGTGGCTTCGCCTGCGGGGGCGGCTCGGGCTTCACGATCACGCCGGTGATCTGCAGCACCTTCTTCTGCACCGGGGCCTCCCGGCTATGTGCCACCCACCGCACCGCTATAGCGATGAGCGCGGCCAGCACCAGCGCGGCGCCCAGCGTGACGCCGTTTTGCCGGAGAAACTCGCCTACACGGTCCTGTCGCCGCCCCATCGCTCCTCACTTCACTAGCGGCTTGGTGGCTAGGCCCACCGTGGTGAGATTCAGCCGAGCCAAGAGGTCGATCACGTCGACCACGCTCTGGTACTGCACTTCGTCGTCCCCGCGCACCACCACCGGGAAGTCGGGGTTGGCTGCCTTGGCGGCCACCAGACGCTGCTCCAACTCGGCGAGCGAGACCGGCTCCCCGTTCAAGTAGAGCTTGCCACCCTCGGCCACGTTGATGGCCCTGGTCTGCACCTTGGTCTTCTGGGCCCGGGGCGGGCTAGCCTTGGGCAGGTTCACCCGCATCCCCTGGACCGTGGCGGTGGTCATGATCACGAAGATGACCAGGAGCACGTAGGCCAGATCGAGCATGGGGGTGATGTTGATGTCGTCGTACGGCTTCTCCTCGGTGTGGACGCTGGCCATGGCCTTGTTTCCCGGAGGAGCTGCCTAGTGCTCCGTCCCAACCAAGTCGATCACGGAACTTGCGTTGGGGTGAGTGATTTGATCTACAGCCATGGGTGAGCCCACGAAAGCCAGCGAGCAACCAGTTCCCGGGCCTCCAGCTTTCGGCGGAGGACCGCGCCGCCCTGAAGGCCCTGGGGCGGCAGCGGGTGAAGGCCCGTGTCTGGCGACGGGCGCGCATCCTGGAGCTGCTCGACAAGGGATGGACGATGTCCGCCACGGCGGCCGCGGCGGGCACGTACCCGCGGGAGGTGCGGCGTGTCGGTCGGCGCTTCCTGGCGGGTGGGCTTGCCGAAGCGCTTGGCGAGGACGCGCGGCCGAAGGAACCGAGGTTGCTGGACGCCCGGCAGGAGGCGGCCATCGTGGCGATGGTCTGCGCTCCTCCACCGGCGGGACGGTCGCGGTGGACGCTGACGCTGATCGCACAGGAAGCGGAGCACAAGCACATCGTCGCCAAGGTAGGGCGGGAGACGATTCGCAGAATGCTGAACCGCCACGAGCTGAAGCCGTGGCGGGAAAAAAATGTGGTGCGTCCCGAAGGTGGACGCGGAGTACCTGACGCGGATGGAGAGCGTGCTCGATCTGCTCGCAAAACCAGCGACTGAGCGAGAGCCTGTCGTCGCTCTGGACGAGCGGCCAGTCCAGCTTCTCGACTCGGCGCGCCCCGGAACTCCGATGGCGCCGGGCCGCATCGCCCGCCAGGACTACGAGTACGTCCGCCAGGGGACGGCCAACGTCTTCTGCATCGTCGCCCCCAAGATCGGAGCGCACCTGACGCACGCCACGCGCAACCGCAAGGCTCCACGCTTCGCGGACGCGATGAAGCGCATCGCCAGGACTTTCCCGAAGGCCAAGACCATCCACGTCGTGATGGACAACCTGAACACCCATTGCCAGAAGTCCCTCACCGACGTCTACGGCGACTTCGAGGGGCGTCGACTCTGGCGGCGATTCACCGTGCACTACACGCCCAAGCACGCCAGCTGGCTCAACCCCGCCGAGATCGAGGTCGGCCTTTGGTCCCGCGAGTGCCTGGGCCGGGTCCGTGTCGCCACTCTCGAGGAACTGCGGAGCCGGACGAGCGCCTGGAACGCCGTCGCCAACCGCGCCAGGCGCCGCATCAATTGGCAGTTCACCACCGCCGATGCACGACGAGTCTTTCGCTATGACCGGGGCGTCATGCATGGGACGGAGCACTAGTTCACCCTCGGCTTGGTGGCGATCCCCACGGTGGTGATGTTGAGCCGGGCGAGAAGATCGAGCACGTCGATGATGCTCCGGTAGCGGACCAAGCCGTCGCCGCGTAGCACCACCGGGAAGTCCGGGGTGAGCGCCTTCTGCTGAGTGAGCCGCTGCTCCAGCTCGGCCAGCGATTGCACCGGGATCGTGTCCAGGAAGACGCGCCCGTCCTGGGTGACCGTCAGCGCCTTGGTGGTCGACTTGGCCAGGCTCTTGGCCGGACTGGCCCTGGGCAGGTTCACCTTCATCCCTTGCACCGTGGCCGTGGTCATGATGACGAAGATGACCAAGAGCACGTAGGCCAGATCGAGCATGGGGGTGATGTTGATGTCGTCGTACGGCTTGTCCTCGGCATGGACGCTGGCCATGGCGCTCCTCCGGGCGGTGGCGGACTAGTCCACCGTGGCCAGGTGCGGCTTGGTGTTCTCGGCGATGGCCCGCTCGCTGTAGGCCTCGGCGATCTTGGTCACCAGTTCGTCCACGAAGACGTGGAGGACCGCGGTGATGTTCTTGGCTCGGGTAAGCAGCCAGTTGTAGCCGAACAGGGCGGGGATCGCGACGGCGAGACCGGCCACCGTGGCAACCAGGGCGGCGGCGATCCCCGGGGCGATGGCGTTCACGTTCACGTCACCAGCGGCGGCGATCGAGGCGAAGGTGATCATCACGCCGACCACGGTCCCGAGGAGCCCCAGGAACGGTCCGCCGGAGATGGCGATGGTGAGGAGCACCATCGAGCTGTTGAGCCGCTGGTTCTCCCGCACCAGACCGGCGTCGAGGGTGGCGCGGATGGCCTCGATGGCCTCGGCGTGGAGCGGCCGCTTCCCATCCGAGCGCTTGCGGATCTCCTCAGCCCCTGCCTGGAACAACCGGTGCAGCGGCGCCTCGCGGAAAGCCTTCTGCTCGGCGGGCGTGGCGGTGCGGCTTCGCTCCACCAGCCGGGTCAGCTCGCCACTCCCGGCCCGGAAATACAGTAGGAACTTGTCGTTGGCCCGGGCCACCCGCCCCAGGTACGAGGACTTCCCCGCCATTACCATCCAGCTGATCATGGACATGATCGCCAGAAGGCCGATCACCACCCAGCCGTCCAGGGTCACCGATTTGATGATGATGGCAAAGTACCCGGAGGCCCAGCTGCCGCTCTCCTCCTCCTGACCGGCCACCATCAGCTTTCCCGGGTCGGTGCCCTGACTCACCGCCGCCAGTTTGAGGAAACCCGGGGGCTCCTCCACCTTGGAGATCTGCAGCTCGTCCACCTCGCCCTGGAAGGCGGGGAGCGTGGCTGGCACGATGGCCGGTTCGGTCCTCTGCCCCTTCTTGCCGGGCTTGGCCGGTGTCGGCGGGGGAGCCGCGGCTGGTACAGCCGGTGTGCCCTCCCCGCCCAGGTATGAGAGCGTGTTGAGCGCCGGCAGCTGTGCTTGTACCCGTCCCTGGGCCGCGCCGTCCAAGTAGACCACAAGCCCCTGTGGGCCGACGGTGACCGCCACCTGATGCCAGCTCGCGGCCGCGATGGCGTCGCTGGCGGTAGCTCGCTGCGATCCGCTCCCCCCGCTCACCTCCACGAACGGCCTCCCACCGTCGAGGCCGATGCTGAGGTAGCTTGCCCCGTCGCGGCGGCTGAAGAGGATGCCCTTCTGGTTGGCCTCGGACGGCTTCACCCATAGCGACCAGGTCATCGCGCCGCCCGCCGCCCAGGTCAGCGAGGGACCGGCCGGGATGGTAAGGGGTGTGCCCTCGAGCTTCAGCCCGCGGCCGATGATCGCCCCTTCCGCGGCCTTTCCAGGCGTGGTGGACTGGTTGCCCCAGCTGGACGAGTCCCGGGCTGGCTGGTCACGTTCCGTGAAGTGGTAGACCAACGCGATAGCGGGGTCGAACGTGCCCTTCATGTCCTCCGCCGGAGCCGCCTTGGGGTTTCCGTAGTAAATCCAGAACAGCGCGCGCGCCCCGGGCTTCACATCCGGGATGGCCACCCAGGCCAGCGCCTCCCCCAGCAGCGGGTCGAACTTCTCCAGGTGGAACTTGAGCGGCGTCTTGTCGTCGGCAGCAATGAAGCGGAGATCGCTCCCGTCCTCCTTGGCCGCCTCCAGCTTGAAGTTGCCGCTGTGCAGCCGTACCAGCACCGCGGAGGTCCCCACCGGGTCGGTGATGTTCGCCCCGGCGGCAGAAAGGTCGATGGCGAACTGCTTGCGCCCGGTCCACTCGTCGTTCCACCAAGCGAGGGCAGTCGCGGGGACCAGGGCATACGACAAGAGGAAGATGAGGACCAAGGCAGCGCGAGACCCGACTGTCTGCTTCGTGGCGTTCTTCATCGGTTCTTCCCCTGCAAACTGGCCGGATCACCGCGCTCGAGCGGGTCCGGCAGCCGCCCTTTTTCGCCCGGCGCTCGAGGGCGTGGCCGCGCTCATCGGGACCTCCCGGGGAGTGCGCACGCCCACGTCTGTGGTAGAGGCCGGACCGCGGGATTGTGGCCCGACACCCTCATCTCCGGGAGCGACGGTTCCGTTTCGTATCTGTGTCGGCGCTCAGAACTCGCTGGCCACCCGGAAGTGGGCGGCCGGGTGAAAGCGCCTCGCCACGCCCTCGGTGACGAGCGGCACCCCCAGATCGAGCTCCGCAGAGACGAAGGCGAGGCGGAGGCGCAAACCGGCCCCGGCGCTGGCCAGCCAGAATGTCCTCTTCTGTTCTGGGAGCGCGTCGCGGATCCCTGCCCAGGCACCGTCTGCAAACACCAGGAATCGCCCCTCCTTGAGCCAGCGGCCAGCGCTCACTGACCCAGACCGGAGCTCGAGCGAGAGGGCGGCTCCACTATCTCCTACGGCCGTGGATTCCAAATAACCTCGGACGGTGTCCACCCCTCCAGCGGCAAACTGCTCCGAAGGGATGAGCGGCTCCCACGCGAGCTGCCCCTGCAGCCTCATTGCCGTCTGGAGCGGGCGCAGCTCGTCGGTACGCGAGAGGTCGCCGCGCAGGTAGAAGAAGCTGTCGGAGGCGTCGTAGCGGCGATCATCGAAATGCACCGGACTACTGCTCAGGGGCCGGACGTTCATGGTGGCCCCGGCGTCGAGCAGGGTCTGGGAAGAGTCCTCGGCGTAGACGAGGCCGTACTGGACCGATGCGGGCCAGTAGGTGATCGGCATGGCCAGCTTGTCGCTGCCGAACCGGATGTCTTGGCCGAACCGCTTGTAGTCCACACCCATGGTGACATTGTGTAAGGCCTTGGAGGAGCCGGGGAGCGCGAAGATCGCCCGCACACCCACGCTCTGCCCCCTGCTCTCGACCACCGTCCCACCGCGAGTCTGCACCTTGCCGTCCTGGTAAGTCGCGGTGGTGGAGAGCCCGAGCCAGCTCGGATCCTCGAATCTCGCCGCGTAGGTGGCCATGACCACCCGGGCGTCCGGGTCGGCTGTCCGGAACGAGGCCAGCCCACCGGGGTTTCCGTTCTTGGACTGCGGGGCCACCTGGAACGACACGCCCAGGGTGTGCCCGGCCTGCCAGAGATTGGCGTACCGTAGCGAACCCAGCACACGCAGCGGGTACGAACTCTGGCCGTGCCTGTTGTTCAGCTCCAGTGCACCGTGCAGCGGTAGCGTGTCCTCTACGTTGAGATCGACGTCGATGGTCCCGGGGACGGCCCCAGCGCGCAGTGCCGGGGTCACGCGCCGGTCGGCAAGCTGGTTCAGGGCCACGATGTCCCGCCCGATGGCGTTGAATTCGGGAACGGTGCCCTCGGCCATGGACGGGGCGAGCCGCCTCACGTCGCTGGGCAGGAACCAGCGCGCCCCCCGCACCCGCAGGCGATCGACTTTGGCCTCGGTGACCGTCAACACCACCACTCCTTCGCGTACTGTTTGCCGGGGCACGGCCACCGTGACCGACTGGTAACCCGCGTCCTGGTAGGCCTTCTCCAGCGCGGCGCGAGCCGCCTCGATGTCCCCGAGCGTCCTCCCCGGTCCCAGGAATGGCGAGACCGCAGCTTCCACCGCCAGCGCCGGAAGCACACGCGATCCCTCCACCCGATACTCACGGATGTCCAGGCCCGGCCCGACACGCTCGCTTGCCGCGATCCCCGGAATGGGCTCAGTGGCCCCCCCCGTCCCTACCCGAGCCAACGCCACCAGCACCGCCGTCGCGAAGACCAGCCGCCGCAGGCGAGTGAACGCCGGCTCCTCTCGTAAAGGCTGGCAGATCACTTGGCCGCGGGCGACGGAATGGCTGCCATGCAGCGCGCCTGCCCCTTCTTGACCGCCTTGGGCGCGAAGCCCTGAGGGCAATCACACAGCGCCGGGTCGATGACTGCGTCGGTATGGCAAACCAGGCGCCGGCACTCGCCCCCGCCATTTCCGAGGAGGATCTTCCCGTAGCCGGCCGGGCACTCGCACGCGTGCGGATCAGAGAAGACGCCGGCGGTGGCACAGGCGGTGACGCATGCCCCCTTCACTCTAGCCTGGCCCTCCGGGCAACTCGTCGCCGCCTTGGGCTCGGCCGCCTCAGCAGCGCCCGCGAAGGCCAGGGCGAAGGCAAGGACCAGGGGGGAGTACACGGCTCTCGAGGTCATGGCGAATGTCTCCTGTGTGCGGGTGATCCCGGTGGGGATCGCCCGAAACGCAGCGCATCTTGTGATGAAGTGCGCGGCGAGTTGTCGGGGAGCGCATGCTAGCAGGAGCTCCAGCGCGCCAGTGTGGCATTGGCGTTACGGCCATCTCGTCAGGGGTTGAAGATGCCAGTGAACGTGCTCGCCTCGGCGCTGACGGCCGTCCAGCGCAGCGGCGCTTCGTCAAAGGGCACGTCGCTAACCTGGGCGACGATCCGTGCGTAATAGGTAGCACCAGCCTGGAGTACGCCGGGAGGAACCGTGACCTGCAGGGCGCTGGTCGAGTACCGGAGGACGGGCGTACGAAGGCTCTCGGTGCCGCTCGCAGCCAGCCGGAACAGTTCGAGGCGGTACGAGGTAGGAGCGCCGCGTGTCGGGGCCGTCCAGGAGAAGGTCGGGGTCAACGTCGCCGCAGCGGCCCTATCAACCAGAGCATCGTCTCCGTTCAGACGTGGCGAGCCGACCGGCCCGACTGCCGGGGCGATGGTCGTGGGCCCGGGCATCGGGTCGTGGCGCTCCACCGTGGCGGTCTCGACCAGCGGCGTCGTGGCACCCGGGGCGAGATAGGTCACCTGAGCTGCATAGCGGACACCCAGCCCCTCGTGCCAGAGAGGGGGCAGGAACTGGCCGTAGTAAAGCGCCTCGGACAATCGCCCCAGGCCTGCCGGCAGGGCGAGCACCACCAACTCCGGGCTGCCCCGGGCCGGTGCTGGCGCCGGATACTCAAGCGGGAAGGCATTGGCATCCACCACTAGGAGGTGGGGCTCCTGGGCGGTGGTGATTCGCTGGGCCGGTCCCATCGCCCCAAGGCAGGCCTCGAACGCGGGCATGTCCCAGTCGATGGCGGCGGTACCTGCGAGCGGGAGGCGAACCAAGCTCGCTGCCAAGGCTCCCTGCTGTCCACTGGTGAGGGAGATCCCGATCAGGCTAGCAGGATCGGGAGGCGCGGGGGTGGCCTGCGTCGCCGCCACGTACAGCATGAGCTTGCCATTCAGATAGAAAGAGCGGGTCGAGAGCTGGTGGACGAAGAGGGTGTCGGCGGCCGCGAGTAGGCCGAGGGGTGTGCCGATGGCTGGGTAGAACCAGTCCTCGGTCGCCTCGCCAGCGGTGACACCGCCCCGGAAGCCCGGAACGAGTTCGTCCCAGAGGTTGGCGCCAGAGGAGGTCAGCTGGAGCCGATCGGTGAGGGGGTTCCAGTCATTGAGCCCTGAGAACGTGAGCTGGATCGGCGTCGGTGCGGTGGCCCGCGACTGGTCGGCCCGCCCGAGCACGTCGTACCCCAAATCGATCTGGTCCTCTGCCGTATCCGAGCAAGCCAGGGCACCGTCCGGCTCCGGGTAGCAGAAGGCATGGACGCCCTCAGGCGGGTTGGGGATGACAAACGAGCCGTCAAGCCCGTAGCTACCTGAAACGAAACTGCCGTCGGCGGCCAGGTGTCCGCCCGGGAGCGTGGCCCAGCCTCCGCTACCATCCTGGGACACGATGAAGGGAGCCGCCCCGGTGACGACCTCCGGCGCCGGAGCGGTGACCTTGGCCGCAGGGGGATCGGGCCAGTAGGTGACGAGCCGGGTTCCCACCACTTCGCGCTGGATGGCGACGACGATGTCGAGGGGCGCCATCACCGAGCCACCGCGGTTGTCGCTGGCGGTGATGCTCAGGTGGCATGTGCCGGGCTGCCCGGGTGCCGTCCAGGTGGGATCGGAACGTGTCGTGCTGTCGAAATCGCCACAGCTCGCCGCCCAGAGGAAGGTGACAACGTCACCCGGATCGGGATCGTGGGCTGATACCCCCAGGGCGACCTGCTGCCCGGGTGCCACCCGGGTTCGGGAGGCCACGAGGAAGTCGAGCACTGGCACTGCGTTCTCGTACGGCGGCGGCGGTTGACTGCCGATCTGGATCTCCACTTGCGCGGTCTCGCCAGCGAGGATGTCGCACTTTGCGGAGCCGCTCTCCACCACCGTTCCACCAGCGTCGAATGCAGAGACCGAGAAGAGCCGCCCCTTGCCAACGGGAACGCCGGTGACGTCAGCTCCCCAGGTAGCACCGGTCTTGGCCAGGTCGATCGTAAAGGGAGTGAACGCCGGACCATCGCCCGGGCCGATGGTGAGGGCTATCCGGGAGATGGACATCTGCCCCCGTTGCGAGACGGACAGCGCCACCTCGCCCACCGCCTCGCTCGAAGATCCCTTCCCGGCTCCCCCCGCACAGCCGACCTGAGCTCCGGCCAGGGAGAGGGCTACGGCCGACGCCCAGATTCGATAGCTGACGAGGGAGCGCATCTTCATCTGCCTCCCTTCTTCTTCTTCTTCGCGTCCTCGGGCTTCTCATCGCCCGTGCCCTGATCTGTGGTTTCGTACCCGACCACCTCGACGGTGATGAGCGAAGGTAATTCCTCCAGCGTCTTCTTGGCTGCGTCCGGAGGCGGTCCCACGCCCTCCTTGGCCGCCGCCTGAGAGACCTGTGAGGCGGTGGTGAGCGTGCTGAGGCTGGGGGCCTCTACCTTTGGCACGCCGGTGGTCGCACCGGTGGCCTGGATGTTCTCGATCCCCACGACCACCGCCGCGGCGATGTTGAGGTTGCCTACGGCGCGGATCCCGGCGTCACCGGCATTCACCTCTCCGTGCGGGGCGATGAGGTCGAGGCGGCTCGGAGGGCGATCGCTGGCGTTGCCGAGGGCGTCGAGGACCCCGATCCCCGCCCCGGTCTGCAGGCCGAAGGCGTCGACCTCGATGGTGCCATCCGGGGTGATTGTGTACTCAAGGGGCCTCTGGAACACGGTGGTCTTCGATCCCGAGCCAGCGGTGATGCTGCCGGCTGAGGTCCACATGGTGATATCGCCGCCTTCCAGGGTGAACACCCTGGAGGTGAAGAGGTCGATGTTGCCGTCGGCCATCATCCGAATGTCGCCGCCGCGCCTGGTCACCACCCCGCCCTTGCTATAGTCCACCGCTTTCTGAGTCTGGTCCGTTCCGACCTCGATCTGCCCGTAGGGGGCAAGAAGGGTGATGCCGGCCGAGGCCAAGGTCTCAACCCGCTTGCCGTCCAGGAAGATGCTGCCGCGATCGTTGGCCGAGAGCCTGCTCGGATCCACCGCGAAGAGAGTGTGCAGGGCATCGAAGCCGCGCTGGTAGCTGTGGTACCGGGGGCCACTCACGGTGTTGTAGTCGATCCCGGTGTCGCGCAGCTCCGTGAACAGAATGCCGGTCAGGAACACCTCGCGCCGCTCCTCGGGCAGTTGGCGGAATGCGGCGACCAGGTCGACTTCGGACAGCGTCGACGAGGATGGCTCGAGGCCCGCCATGAAGCTGCGCAACGCGGGGAAATAGTCGTGGATAGCTCGCTGGGCCGTGTCGCTCGGGTCGAGGTAGGCCGAGGTGAATGCGTCGTAGTCGACCCGCTGGTGCTTGGCACCGTCGTAGTCGACTAGCTCGTTCTTCATCCCGGCGAGGACGTACAGGTTCACACCACTATTGGGAGGCAGGGTATCGTCCACCACGCCCGCCCTACTGTTCCCGTAAGAGATGAGGGCGCCTCCGGAGAGGGGCGGGTAGCCGCGATCGCTCGGGTCAGTCGGGTTGTAGTCAGCTCCAACACCTTGCTGGAGAAGCACGTCCCGGCCGGCAGTCAGAACGGCCGTGCCCTGCCCGAGGAACTCGAAGACTGGCTGATAGATGTCCCGGCCAGCCTGGATGAATGAGAGATCGCTGGCGTCGTTCCCCTGCAGCACGTAATGACCGCCGACCACGTCTTGCCCAGCGAACAGATGCAAGGGCTTCGGCAAGGTGATCGTGATCACGCCCGGGAACTGATTAGCCTGAGGTGCGGGCTCGCGGAAACAGGTGCCGGAGGCGTTCTGGGCGCAGACCGAGCCGAGGATGGCATAAATCCGGGCCGGATCCTCGTCACCCAGGTGTGTCGGGCTAGCCAGCGGCCCAAAGGCCAAGCCCATGTCCGTGCTCGTGACCCCTGTCGGGGCCGAGTGCGTGACGAAGGGCGCGCGCCAGTCTTGCATGTACTCCGGCGCGCGGTCGTCTTCCTGCATATTCAGCGTCAGGATGACGTTCTGTTCCGCCAGGATCTGCAGGTTCCCGCGCGGCGCCGACTGAAGCTCGAGGCCGTAGGGACTCGTGAGGCTGCTGACGAGATTCGCATCTGCGGAAAGCGATACGAGATTCAGCGAGGGGGGAGCTAACCCGAACAACTGGTTAAGCCCGGTCGCCCCGGCCATCGCCACGCGGTACCCGGCTGGTGTGGTGCCGGATTGGCTGAGGTCAACGCTCGCCCAGGGATCGCTCAGGTAGGCTACCGGGCCGCCAAGCGCGGTGACGTCGAGCACCGCACGCTCGGTGTAACCCACGAAGGCCGTCCCGTGACCGACCTGGTCCTGGTCGATCTCCCCCTGCTGCATCGGATCGAATGCACCTTCGATGGTGGCGCTTCCACCGGCGGTAACACGGATGCTCCCGTCGCCAATTCCCAGAAGCACGGCCAGGGCACGGGTGGTACCAAGGGGCTGGGTCAGCGAGGGCTGCACCGTCCAGTTGTTGCGAACGAAGGCGGGGCGGTCGGTGTCAGCGGTGACGTTTCCTGCAGCGCGGAGGTCGCCCATCCCGCGGCCCAGGACGAAGAGGCCACCCCTGATGTCCGCTCCGGCGCTTAGCACTAGGTCTCCACCCCCGCGGAGCACGAGGTCTCCAGCCGCCGGCGTGGCGCCAATAGGGGTGGTGACCTGCCCGGTCGTGGGGATGGCCGCCTGGAGCCAATCGATGTTACCGTCGGCGCGCACCCGGATATCGCCACCGCCCAGCGCCGCCAGCCCTTGCTGGAAGTTGGCGTATACGACGGACCAACTCGTTTGTTCGCCGACGGTGGAGGCGTCGACGGTGCCGTTCCAGTTCGTGCTGCCCGAGCGGAAGAGCCAGGCCGAGGTGGTCTGGTTCGCGATGGGTGAGACGATGTTGCCCCCAACCTGGACGTCGATGAAGCCACCCTGTGTCGGGAACTCACCGATCGCGCTCCCGCCCGGCGCGCCAGCGTTCTGGAAACCGGCGGCCCATTCGGTCTTTTGACCGGCTGTGTAGACCACTGCCATTGGTAACTGAGTGGTAGGGCTGCTGAAAGTGAGGTCGCCGCCGGCGCGTATCGAGACGTCGCCGGTCCCGGTCCGGATCAGAGTACCCGGCTCGAGTAGGATGTTACCTCCCGCCTCCAGACCGATGCCGTACGAACGACCGGAGAGGAGCGTGGCCCCGGGTGCGGCACCGTCAAATCCGTCGCTCAGCGAGGCGGCGACGGTCAAGTCGCCGCCGGCGACCAGGCCCAGGTATCCGGGTCCACCGGGCGCCGCGCCGGCGGTCCCGCTCTGCGCCAGGTTGAGCTGACCCTGAACGGAGAGTGCGCCACCACTCCGGGCTACGATCGCCGGTGCGTACACGAACCCTACGGGAAGGCTGGCCTGCGCTTTGGAGAGCCACGTCGCCGCCTCCGCCTGGCGAGCCGAGAGCCAGGCGGCGTCCACCGTCGAGGTGTCATAGACGGCCAGCCCCTGCACCATCTCGCCGCCGCTGGCCAGGAACGTGCCGGTCAGCGCACCGACGGCCGCGCCGTTGGAGGTGCGTGGAGCGCGGACCACGATGACGCCGCCGTCACGCCCGCCACTGACGTCGATCGTGCCTCCCGTCACCGACACCGTGCCGCCGGTTGTGGCCAGGAGCACTCGGCCGCTGGCCGGTGTGTAGCCGTCACCCTCGGATCCGGCCGCCTGCGCGTTGACCGTGGCGGTGCCGGCGAGCGAAACACCGGCTCCTCCGATGAACGTGATGCGCCCGCCCGCGGCGTGCGACGCATCGCCCACCAGCCCCACCGTGCCGGCCACTGAGATACTACCCTGGTCTGCCTCGAGCAGGACGTCGTGGGCCGAGATACGTTCCCCGTCCCCCAGCGACAGGTCTTGGCCCGCACCACGGACCCGGATCTCGCGCGCCTCGGTGAAGCCGCCCGCCTCGAGCTGCTGGTTGAGCGCGGAGAAAGTGGGCAGCGTCCCCACGTCGAGGGCGAAGATCGCGCCGCGGCCCCCATCCACGGCCGTCCCGTGCAAGCCGCCGTCGAGGGAGACCTGGCCTTGAGTAGCTGTCAACTCGAGTCTGCCCGCGTCCCCACCGCGGCTCGACCCGGAGACGTCGAGCGAGGCGCCGGAGGCGACCGTCAGATCGCCGCTCTCCGAAGCCAGCCGGATCTCGCCCGCGGGGGCAAAGCGGGTCACGTCTTGGAAATCGACCGCTCGACCGCTCACGTCCACGCGAGCGTTGGCCCCAACGGTGAGCGGGCCCCCGCTGGCGGTGGCCACGAAACTGCCCGCAGGGAGTGTGACCGCCGTGTCGAGGAGCACGGTCGATCCGCTCAGCTCGAGCCGCCCACCCAGCGATGTCGCGGCCGCCAGAGTGTCCCCGGCCGCATCATGGCCCAGGAACAGCCCGCCAGCGGCCGCCAACCGGTAGCTCACGCCGGAGGCCACTTCGAGTCTTCCCGCGGCAAAGGAGACGGTCGCGGACCCCATGTTCCCGCCAAGGGTCAAGCCTCCATCGCCCTGGGCCACGATGCGGCCGGCACGGCCGGCGAGCTCGTCGAACCCCGCCAGCTGGACGCTCCCAGGGCCCAGCACCAAGCGGTCGACGTCGAGGGTGAGCGAGCCCGCCCCACCCGCCGGGATCCCCACCGGCGGGCTCGACCCTGTGTTCTGGAGGACCAGCTGTCCACCGCTGAAGCTGGCACTGGCCCCCCCGACTCCCTGAAGGAGTGGTGTATCGAGGGTCAGGGAGGGCAGCATCGAGCCCGAGTCACCGAGCGTAAGATCGCCATAGAGCTGGATTTCAGAGTACCCGCGGATGAGCAGATCTGCGGATTTCGCCAGCTTCTCGATCAGGCTCTTCCCCAGGATGGTGCCGGTCGAGCCTGGCGGCACGTCGCCGAGCTGGACGATCGCCGACGCGAGATCGACCCGCGGTGCGGAGAGGCTCAACCCGGAGCCGAGCGTCAGCGCGCTGCCCGTATCGAAAGAGACGGAGCCGCTCGCCGAGAGGGTGGCGTCGCCGATGGTCAGGGCGCCGGCGCCGACGCCGGTGCGGGAGATCACCACCCGGTCACCGGAGGACAGGCGGAGGAGGGCGCCACTTCCGCTCAGTAACAGAGCACTCGAATCGACCGCGGCGCTGCCCTCGGTGGATAGGGACGACCCGTTCGCCACCGTCACCTCTGAGGTGGCGGCGAGAAGGATCTCCGATCCCGACCAGGTGTGCCCGGCGTCGTCCACCACGACGTCCGTGGCCGTGATGCTTACGGTGGTCCCGGGCGCACCGGCGCTGGCCGACGGCGCGCGCGTGCCACCCAACAGGACGCTCCCCGCCCCAAACGCGGTCAGCTTGTCCGGGTCGAGGACCAGGTAGCCCTGATACTGCCCTGCCGTCTCCGCACCGGCGACGGCGATGCGCGACGAGGCGACGTCCAAGGTCCCGAGGCTGCCGCCCGGGCCGGCGCCGAAGCGACCTGTTCCGTCCAGGGCCAGCGTAGTGGCCGAGAGTGAGACGGCGCCCCCGTCGTTGAGGGTGCGCACCGACATCCCGGCCGCGGCCGAGAGCTGCTCGGCATAGGCGTTTAGCGAGGAGGTTTCCAACTGGCCATACGCGCTGAAAACGCCGTTGCTCATCACCGCATAGCGTCCGTAGCCGGCTTGGGTTCGCTGGCCGTTGGCCATGGTGTAGCCCGCCACCACGACCGCGCCGTCTGGTCGGTCATAGGTCGAGGGTGGGGAGGCATAGGAACCACCTAGCGGCAATACCAGCCGCCCTCCCGGCAGAAGCGCGTAGTGGGCGGGTAGCAGCGTGTACACCCCGTCGGGGAGACCGGGGACGCCCTGCAGATGGACCTGGTCGCCGACCTTCAGCCGGGGATCACGGAGGCTGTCCACCGGGCCAATGGGAGCGGGATTGCTGCCCAAGCTGGGAAGCACAGCAAAGGGCGCAGCCTGGTTGTTGCCCAGGCTCGCGGCGGCCATTGGGTTCCCGTTGCGCAGGTAGTAGGCGAGGGGGTCGGCTGAACCGCCATTCCCCGGGACGAAGTGGAAGCCCAATACGTCCCCGCCGCCAGTGACGTCCACGACTGCCCCACCGGCGACGTCGATGCTTGGTGCCGTCGCTTGGATGGTCGGATGAGGGGACTGGCCGGCCACGTCGTAGCCTACGAAAGTTCCGTCGGCCAGCGTCGTCCCGAAGGGTACGAGGACCGGTGTCCCGTCCGCGTTCACCAGCGCGACCGAGGTGATGCTGCCGGGGAGAAGGCTCACCGACTGGCTCCCCATCAATTGGATCTGGCCGCCGGGAGCTCGGAGTACTCCGCCCTGCGAGATGACCGGGGCGATGACGGTGAGCCGCTCGCCAAAGGAAAGCGGGGTGGGCGGGGGGGACTCTGCATCCTGCGGTCGGGTGAAACTGACCTGGGTGGGCGAACTCACTGTAAACCCGGGATCCGACGCATCCCGTTCGAGTTGCGCGGTGATGGGGGAGTGCCCCCGAGAGACTACGTAGACCTGCCCCGCGGCGAGGGTGAGGTCGCCAGCCGCGGCGAGGCCGGGGAACAGGCTCTCGAACCCGGAGTCGCTGCCGTCCAGCCTGTGATTGGAGAGACGGATGTCCCCTTGTCCTGCGTCGAGGTACGCCGAGGCGAACCCACTCACGGCGACCCCGCCAACCGAGCCAAGGACCACCGTCCGCTCCACGTCGATGAGGTCCGCCCGCACATCGAGCGTTGCCCCAACCACCGATGGTGCGGGCGTTACCGCCGCTTTCGAGACCGCGCCTACGAACGAGATGTATGGGGCGCGGAGCGTCACGGCCCCCGGAGAACCCGGTGCACTCCCCAGCATGGGTGAGACGAGCGTGAGCGATCGGCCGGCCTGAAGGTCGACGTTGCCTTCGAAGGCAATGAAGGATGTGACGTAGGGGTTGGCGCGCGAGACGTCCGATAGCGCGGTCGGTGCGCTGATGGTCATGAAGTCCGCGCTTGCGTCATCGAGCGACCGCTCAGTGAGGTGCAGCACGGCACCAGGATCGCTGGCGGGTGTGGCCGCGCCGACGACGATCGGCGCGGCGGTGCTGGTAATGAGGAGCGACCCGCCTTGGCCGCCGCTCGCGTCGGCCGGCGCCGTCGGATCGACCCCGACGCGAAGATCCCCCGCCACGATCCCCCCCTGGGCTACGATCGAGATCGTCCCACCGTCGCCGCGAACTGCAACCGGCACGTGCCGCCCGCCCTGGCCCTGGTCGGGCTCCGTGCTTGGCGACGACATCGTCGGCAGGTCAGAGGTGCCTGAGATGCCCGATGCGTCGATGAGCCCGGACAAGAGTACGTGGGACCCGATGGTCCCGGTCGCGTCACCGGCCACGAACACGCTTCCCGCGGCCATCACCGTTCGAACCGGGTTGCCGCTGCTATCGTAGGTGAGCTTCACGTACCCGGGCACGTGAATCTCCGCTCCGCTGGAGACCACAACGCCACCGGAATAGAGACTCACCGTCCCACCTGGCGCGTCGATGGTGCCGTCCACGCGGACCAGGTTGGTCGACGAAAGCGTCACGTTCGAACCGGGATCCAGTCGGATGGAGGAGCCAGCCGCCAACGTCACATCCGGCGTCAGGGCGCTGTAGGGAGAGCCTCCGGTCGAGAAGGTAACCGACATCGGCGAGCCCCTGCCCTCGGGGTCTTTCATGCGCTGTCGACCCAGCACGTCGGCGAGGCGGGTACCGGTGGGGAGTTCGGCCATGAGCTGCGGAACGTAGCTCTCCACCGTGGGCCGGAGCGCTCCTGTCAGGTGGACGCCGGTCGCACCGGTGATCGCGTAGGAAGAGAAACCACCACTACTGAAGAACTCGGGGGCGAGGGCCAGGCCGCCCGCGGGAGCCGCCGCTCCTTCGTCAACCAACACCAGACCATTCGTCCGAAGGGTCAGGCTTCCCCCCTTCCCCAGCGCGTGACCGTCGAGCGTACCCGCCAGCTCAAGCGTCCCTTCGAGGGGCGAGGACGGCAGGGCAACAAAGGGCCTAGGGATCACCGTCGCGTCGAGGCTGATGGCCCCTCCATTCCCCGAGGTCAGTTTCGTGCCCGATGCGTCGAGGATCCCGCCCCCCGTCACGTCAAGCCGCGAGCCGGCATCGAGCTCGATCGTTGGGGAGGCAATGCTGATCGTGCCGCCGTTGAGCGGGCGAAGCGGCCTAGCCACCTCGTCTAGTGCGTCGTTTGTGAACCGACCGGCGACGTCGATGCTACCCGTCGAGCCGAGTTTGACCGCGGTACCGCTGGTATCCAGTCCGCTCTTGTCCCGCGCCGAAACTGACACCGTGCCACCCGGCGCAAGGATGGAACCATCCACGATTGCTGACTTGCCAGTGAAGGTGAAGGACCCATAGTCGCCGAGGTCGACGGTCACGCCCGAGTCGACGAGAAGGTGTCCACCAGGGGCGCGGTTGGCGCTCGACCCGTCCGAGTCATAGCCGCTGGTAATAGACAGAGTTCCGATTCCGCCAGCCGCGGTCCCACCGCTCGAAAACCAGCGCGCGGGCAGCATGTGGACGAAGTATTGCGAAGCGTCGATCGCGCCGTCCGCTGGCCAGAGCGAGCCACCATTCGCAATTGTGACGTCACCGGCCTGGGTCAGGGACAACGTTCCACCCGCGGGCCGTTCCCGCCAGGCGAGCGCCGGATCGGTGGTGCCGGTGTTGGCCACCTGCTGAAACGGCCCGGTAACCGTGGTGGCGATCAGGGAGCCATCGAGAATGCGCACCGCGGCGGTCGCAGAGGCGTTAAGCGCCACGGGAGGCGTGTTCGGGTCAATCGCATCGCCCCACGCCGTGCTGCCGCCGGCGATGGTGAGTGTTCCTGCGGAACTGCCCTGCTGGTAGCCTTCCTGATAGGTGCCCCCGGCCCGGCCCAGCGGCGTGGAGAAGGTCTGGGTGACGCCCCATCGGGCATGGGTAGCGACGAAATCGTCGTCGGCCCCCACGTAGCGGACGCCCTTGACCGCGTTCTCGATGGGCACGCGAATTCCGGTGTCGGTGATAAGGACCGTCTTGCGCACCAGACCGCCCTGGTACTGGATGCTGCCGCCGGAGATGTCGATCACCGCCCCGGCCCGAAGGACGAACTGGTTGGCACCGACCGAGACCTGGCCGCCGGCGGTCATGAACTCGGAGACCTTGTGTGCCACGAGATCGTAGTAGCCGGACAGGTCGGCGAAGCCAGAGCCGTCTTCCAGGCTGGCGCCTAGCCGAGCGTCGAAGTACACCGTCCGGCTTCGCAGCGGCCCCACCTGCAGCAGCGGATTGTCCCGGAGTTCGTTGGCCCGCAGCTCCGCCCGGATGCTGTTCTGCTCCACCGCCACCTGGACATCTTCCAGCCCAGACACATCGATCCTCGCCCCGGGAGCCACGTAGATGCGCGTATCGTCGAGCACGGTGGGGTCCGCACTGTCCGGCTTCGGGCCGGTCATGTAGCCCCTCAACTTGACGTCCCCGGACGGTGCGTACAGAGTGGCGCCATCCAAGACGTCGATCCGATCTCCAGCCACCGTGACTGACGAGCTCCTGAAGCTGGCGCCGGCGCCGAGCAGCGTGGTCGTTTCCTCCAGGTCGGGGAGGACCTGGGTGACGCTCCCCGGCCCGAGCGTGGTGCGGAGCCCGATCTGCCCGATGTAAATGGACCCGTTCGCCTGCGCGCCGGTAGTAGCCGTGGCGAGCCCATCCTGCCTGGTGTCGCCCGCCAGCATCAGGATACTTCCCCGACGGGCCGAGACGATGCCCGTGTTCTCCACCGCGCCGTCCACCTCGACGAGTGGAGACTGGAACGCGGTGTAGGGATTGACGCTCTCCTCGGGAGGAGCGAACCCGCGGGTGGTCGTCAGCTGGGACGCTGTCGGCTCGACGAGCTGGATCTGCTTGCCCGCGGCGAGGAAGACCTGCCCGTCCGGCGAGGCGAGCGTACCGGCGTTGAGCACGCTCCCCCCGAGCAGCACCACCCGGCCGCCGTCGGCGGCGGAGATCTGGGCGCCTGCATCCACCTCTATGGCGAAGGGCTGATCGCCCTGGACGGGAGGACCCCAGGCCGGCCGGACGAAATCGAGGGAAGCCAGGTGGTCGTTCAGGAAGTGGCCGTTGGCGGTGGCCTCGTCCGCGCCGGCGATCTCCAACCCCGACGTGAGGAAGGATCCCACGTTCACCTGAGAAGAACCCCCGAAGATGATACCGTTGCGGTTAATCACGAACACTTGGCCCTGCGCCTTGATGGTCCCCAGGATCTGGCTGGGCTGGCCGGAGGGATCGAGCACGCGGTTCAGCACCGCCCAGCTCGCGGCGTCGCTGCCGCCGGCGCTCTGATCGAAGGTGAGATCGGTCTCGCGACCGATGTTGAAGGTATTCCAAGTGCAGATGGCGCGCGAGCCGGTCTGGGTGACGGTCACCTCGGTGCGCCCGCCAGCGTGGACATAGCTGGGCTGGAGAGCATTGAGCCATGTGCCCCCGGCTTGCGGGTCCAACCCCCCCATCCCGATGCCGTTGGGCACCGACGAGACGCCGGCCAGGGCCGCGGTTCGAGCTGCGTCCTGGGCGGCCTGGAAATTTCGGATGGCGTCGAACGCCTGCCGCAGAGCGTCGTTTCTCTGCTGCAGCGCCGCCGCCGATTGCGCGGCGGCGGCCTGGTTCGCCGCCGCCGCTGCGGTCGCGGGCAGGGGCACGCCCATCGGGCGCAAGATGTTCCGGGCGGAGACGCCCTGGACTGTCGAGAGAACAGCCAAGGCCGCCACGGAGCGGAGGAGCGCGACGACCGCGGCTTTGCGGTCCTTTCTTTCGCTCATTGCAGTACCGCGAATACCAGTGCCTCGTCGGTGACACCGCTCGAGGTATAGACCACCCCCGAGGCGTAGGTGATCGAGCCGGGGGAGGACATGGTGAACGTGATGCCGTCCCTCAGCGCGCCCGTGCCCAGCGGATTGACCGCGATCTGATCGCCGGACTGGTTCAACGTGTTGCCGTAGGCCGCCCAGTTGTCCCACGCTCCGGTGCCGCCGTTGACCTTCAGGACCATGGCGTCGGCACCACCGTGGGTGGTGAGGGTCGGGACGGCCACTCCCGACGTACCGTCCGGCCTCCCATTCGTGTCGCCGCTGCTCGCCGTCTCGAACGCAGAGGTGGACTTGCTGAACTGCCCGATCGCCAGGATGCCGCCGGAGGAGGTGAACTGGACGGAGCGAACCAGGTCGCCACCGGTGCCGCCAACGCGGACGGCATTCCACACCGGGGAAAGCGCCGGGGTGAGCAGGGCGATGAACCCGTCCTCTCCTCCGGCTGAGTCGATCTCCGCTCCGATGACAAGGCTGGTTCCGAACGAGCCGGCGACGGCGACGTTGCCCGTAGCGCTGACCGCGATACCCCGCGGAATGGCCTGGCCGCCCTTCGTGACGTTCGGCTGGAACACCGCCGCCGCCATGGTTGCACCGGTGGCGCCGTTGAACTTCGCCACCCACATATACGTCGTCGCCGCAGTGCCGGGGCCGGTGAGAACGAAGCCAGAGCCCAGGTCGAGTGAGGAGCTGTCCAACTGACCCACCGCGACGACATCGCCGTTGTTGTCGACGGCTACGCTGGCGCAGTTCTGAACGTCGGATAGGGAACCGGACCCGCCGATCACCCGGCCCCAGAGCTTGGCTCCGGTGTCCGCCCTCCAGGCACCGATGGCGATGTTCTGGCTACCGAGCGCTCCCTCGGTGGGGTTCAGGCTCGAGACCGCTTGATCGGTGTAGCCGCAGGCGATGATTCGGTCGGGAGCCGAGCCCGATAGGGCAACCTTGTTGGCGGCGATGGAGGCGAAGCTGCCGCTGCCTAGGTTGTACATGTTTCCCCAAGCCCTGGTCCCGTCGGAGTTGTGGGCGACGACGACCGGAGTCGGGCTGGCGGCGATGAGCGTACCGCTTGGATAGGTGACCCCGCCGGCGTAGGTGCCTACGAGACCGATCCGACCCCCAGCCGCTACGGCCACACCCGTGAACTGCTGGTCTGTGTTGTTGGTCGGGGTGTCATCGCCGACCAGGATCCCGAAGGTGATCTCGCCGCTTGAGTCGTATTTGGCGAGGAAGGCGTCATAGCCGCCCTGGCTGGTCAGGTTGATTGGCGGCGTCCCCCCTGCCCGGGTCTGAAAGTTCTTCGGGATGATCGATGCGTAAGTACCAGCCACTACGGAGTTTCCGGCGGAATCGAGGCTCACGCTCAGAGGGACTACAACGCTGAGATCGTTGACCCGGATGGGCATGACCACGGTGGCGGCGGCCACGCATTGGCCGCTCGCGTTGCACGTTTGCGTCCCCGTGCAACCCGGTGCGCAGGTCCCGCCGCAGCCATCCGGCCCGCAGGTCTTGCCCGTACAGCTCGGCGTGCAGG
>Ga0335071_10000558_pt1 | contig 40891 bp, 32 predicted proteins | sample Lox_Sample_15_FD_206724 | JGI IMG/M metagenome (GOLD analysis project Ga0335071, IMG submission 206724) | Soil microbial communities from Loxahatchee National Wildlife Refuge, Florida, United States - Lox_Sample_1.5 | ecosystem: Environmental > Terrestrial > Soil > Wetlands | place: USA... | reverse complement strand
CGATAGATCTTGAGGTCCGGAGAGACGAATTCCCAGACGATGCGCTTGTCCGGGGTCACCTCGATCAGCCGGTTGTTGCGCCGGTCGGCGATGACGATCGGATAGGGGAGCGGCTTGCCCCAGGAGGGCACGGGCGCACGCCGGGAGCCGGTCACGGGCGGGACGGGCGGCAGCGGGACGCCGCTCGACACGATGCCCGCCCCCAGCATCTCCCGGGTCACGGTCACCGGGGTGCCGCGGGATCCCGCAGCACGCTTGGACTCCGAGCCGGCTTCTCCCGGACGGGCGCGCAGGAGCCCTGCCGCCACCGCCGAGAGGACGAAGTCGCGTCGGTTCACTCCAGAGAGGCTAGCGTGGGAGCCCGCGCGAGCGCATCCGCCGTTCGCATCAAAACCATCCTCCGCTTGGAGGATGTCGGCGGCACTCAGGCCACGGAATCAGCGGAGCTGACGCGGAGGCGGACCGCCCGGGGAACCGGGAGGAGGCCGGCGCGTTGCCGACGCGACGCGGTGGAAGTCGCTGCTGTTGGAGTCGGTCTTGCCGCCGACCTGCGTGCCGCACACGCCGCACGTGTAGTCGTACTTGTTGCCGCTCGGCAGGACGAGCAGGAGCTTCTTCCGGACCGGGTTGGCCCGCTTGCAGCGGGGACAGAAGAGGCTGGAGGCCTCCAGCTCGCCGAAGCTGTCTTGTGCCATACGGACATTCTAGACCAGGGAGCCGGCGTGCGCGCGCCCGGCCGCGGCCGAGCGGGGGCTAGCGCACCTTGACGAGCTTGCGCAGGCTCCGCAGGCCCGCGGGCGGCGCCTGGCCCTTGTACCGGTTGCCCCAGTTCGTGTACGAGACCTCGCCCACGTAGATGTCCCCGCGCGAGTCCACGGCAAGCCCGTGCGGCGAGATGAACTGGTCCGGCTCGAGGCCCGCGGGGCGATGGCCGAGGCGGGCCAGCATCTCGCCCTTCGCGCTGTAGATGCTCACGCGGGGCCCGATGTTCGGCATGTCGAAGTTCACGTTGAGGCCGCCCCCGATCTCGCCCACGTAGAAGCGATGCGCGCCGCCGCGCTCGAGGTGCAGGCCCGACGGGCGGTGCATGTTGTTCCACTGCGTCTCGTAGCGGCCGTTGCCGTCGAAGAGCTGCACCCGGTGGTTCTCGCGATCGGCCACGTAGACCCAGCCCTGGGCGTCGCAGCAGATGTTGTGCGGGATGTTGAACTGCCCCGGGTCGGTGCCCGGCTCGCCCCACGAGCGAAGCAGCGTGCCGTCTGGCGCGTACTTGTGCACGCGCGCGTTGCCGTACCCGTCGGAGACGTAGAGATCGCCCTGCGGCGACAGCGCGGTGTGCGTGCAGCGGTGAAACGGTGCCCCGCTCATGTAGGCCGCCGGCTGGCCGGGCAGGCCGAGGGTGAGCAGCACGCGGCCCTCCAGCGTGCAGTGCCGCACCGTGTGGTCGCCGTCGTCGGTGAGCCAGAGCGTGTCGTCGGGCGCCATGTGCACGCCGTGGGCGCGGTGGAAGAGGCCCTCGCCCCACGAGCGCAGGAAGTTGCCGTCGCGGTCGAGCACCACCATGGGATGCCGGCCCCGGTTGAAGGCGTAGACGCGATCCTGGGCATCGACTCCGACCGCCGCCACGTCGGCGTTGAACTCCTGTCCGGGCGGCAGCTTGGCCCAGTCGTTGACGACCTCGTAGCGATATGCGCCCGTGCCCAGGATCTCCGCCATGACCGGCTCCTCTCTCACCGCGAGGGGTTCACGTCGACCGCCGCCTTGTTCCGTGGGGTAAGATACGCTGAACGCCGCCGCTCTTCATGCTCTCGCCAACGTAAGGAGGATGCCATGCCGCGGAGTCGTCTGGTTTTCGGAGCCGTGCTGGCGGTGTTGCTAGCCGTTACGGGCTGCGCCACCGGCAAGGTGCGCATCGCCTCGAGCAAGTCGTGCCAGGCTCACGGGGGAACCTACGATGCCGGGGCCCGCACGTGCTCCTTCGAGCGGGCCTCGAAGAGTGCGGCGGCGATCTGCCAGGAAGAGGGCGGCTACTACGATCCCGGCGCGGACTTCTGCGAGCTCGGCCGCGATTGACCCGGGAGGACGGGTCCCCGCCCCTGGGGGCGTGGCGGAAAGCCGGGCAGGCGAGTAGAATCCCCGCGGGAACGGGGACCCCGATGAACGGGGCGCGAGCACTGGACAGCCAAGCCAGGAGGGCGTCATGAAAGACGGGCTCAGGTTCGTCGACTGCGACATGCACATCATGGAACCGCCGGATCTGTTCGAGAAGTACCTCGATCCGCGGTTCCGGAGCCGGGTGCACCTGCCCATCGGCGCCGACGGCCGGCCCAAGCGCGGCACCATCGTCATCGATGGCCTGCCCACCACGATGGACGCCGAGATGCAGCAGTACAGGAAGCGCAACAAGCCCGGCGCCACCAACAGCACGCAGCCGCTCTCGGGCTCCCGGCTGGCCGACACGGGGCGCCTCGACTTCGCCATCAAGCGCAACTACGACCCCGGCGCCCAGATCATGGGCATGGCCCTGGAGGGCGTCGACATCGCCGTCCTCTTCCCCACCACGGGCCTGAGCCTGCTCGCCCGCGACAACATGGACCCGCACCTCTCGCTGGCCCTCTGCGAGGCGTACAACAACTGGATCCACGAGTTCTGCCAGGCGAGCCCCGACCAGCTCAAGTTCGTGGCCATGCTGCCACCGCACGACGTGCACCTCGCCTGCCGGGAGCTCCTGCGCTGCGTGAAGGAGATGGGTGCGGTGGGCTCGTTCATGCGGCCCAACCTCGTCAACGGCCACTACTGGCACTCGAACTACTGGGAGCCCCTCTACGACCTGCACGAGAGCCTGGATGTGACGTGGGGCTTCCACGAGGGCACGGGGGCGTGGTACTCGCACATGAACGTCCTCTACGGCGAGAACCGCTTCTACCGCCACGTGGCCAGCCACTGGATCGAGATGCAGCAGGCCCTGATCGCCATGATCGTGGGCGGCGTCTTCGAGTTCCACCCGCGGCTGCGCGTCGGCTTCCTCGAGGCGCAGAACTCCTGGGTGCCGGGGCTCCTCTCCCGCATCGAGTGGGACTATCCGCAGTACCGGGACACGCACGCGCCCTATCTGTCGCTCACGCCGAAGGAGTACTTCCGCCGCAACTGCTGGGCCGCGGTGGAGGGGAGCGAGCCCGAGATCGAGGCGACGGCGGGGCTCATCGGGGCCGACCGCATGTGCGTCTCCACCGACTACCCGCACTTCGACTCGAACTTCCCCAACGTGTCGAGCAATGTCCTGCGCACGTGCTCGCGGAAGACGGCCGCGGAGATCCTGCTGGGCGGGGCGGGGCTCTACAACTTCGGCGAGACGCACTTCGCGAAAGCGGCGGCCGCGGCGGCGAAGCAGGCGCCGGCCGGGGAACCTGTCGCCGTGTGAAGCCATATCCCGGGCGCCTCTTGTGGGAGCACCGCGGGATCGTGCAGCGTGGCGATCAGCCGCAGCCGGCCCGCGAAGCACGGGCGCGCGGTGCCGACGGCTTCAGAGCGCTCTGGGGTTCGCGCGGGTCGGGCCCGCGGCTGAGCATGGAGGTGGTGTCAGCGCTGGCGGTGGGCCTGGGCATCGCACCGCTGCTCAGGAAGGCCGGTCGCCATCCGGAGTGCCGAGTGAGGCGAGCTCGGCTCGGGCGCGCACCACTGCGTCGTCGAGTGACGTGTGAGTCCCGGTGGACCATGCGCCATTCGCGGCCTCCCCGTCGAGCCCGGCGCGGGCCGCTCTGATCGTGCGCTCGCCGACGTCGCGGTCAGGCGTGGACGCCAGCAGACCTGAGGCGCGACGATGCGCATCGGCGGCGCCCAGCGTCACCAGCGCGCCTGCCGGCCGCTCCCGCGCCACCAGGATCCCCGCCAGCCCTTCGAGAGTCGTGACGATGCCCCGTTCGTCGCGCAGGTCGGCGTAGAGCGAGAGAGCTCGATCGAGAAGAGCCGTCGCGCGCGGGAGGTTACCGTGCGTCAGCGCAGCCTGCCCCAGGAGAGCGAGGCTCGAGGCGAGCTCACCCTTGACGTCTGCCCCCCGGAGCAGCTCCAGGCCCTCGTCGCCTACCGCGTGCGCGCGCGTCTCCTCGCCTGTCTCGTGTGCGGTCAGGGCGAGGCCGATCAGCGACTTCGCCCGGCAGAATGCGTCGTTCATCTCGGCAAATCGCGCGGCACTGTCCTCGTAGGCCGCGCGGGCCCGCGCATGGTCGCCGCGGCGGTGCGCCACGCCCCCGAGGCTGCGGAGCATCTGCGCGATGGCGTGGCTGTCGCCCAGCTCTTCCGCGAGCCGGAGACTTCTCGCGTACAAGGCTTCTGCCCGATCGTAGCTGCCTTCCGCACTGAGGACGCCGCCGAGGTTGTCGAGGGCGTGAGTGAGCCCTCGGTTGTCCTCGATGGACTCGAAGAGCGACACGCATTCCTCGAATGACGCCGTCGCCGTCGCCAGGTCTCCCTCCTCGAGGGCAATCTCGCCCAGGTTGTTGAGGGCGTGCGCGGCGCCCCGGTGGTCTCCGAGTTGCCGGAAGAGCGCGAGGCTCTCCGTGAGAAGCGCCCGGCCGCGAGCTCGGTCGCCGAGCAGTCGCGTGGTGTCCCCCAGCCGATCGAGCGACCTGGCGATGCCGCGCACGTCCTGGAGCTCACGCGAGATCGCGAGCGCCTCTGCCTGGAGTTCGCAAGCCTTGGCGAATTCGCTCCAGCGGGCGCTAAAGAAGGCGGCACCGTCGAACACCTGCGCGAGGGCCCGCCGGCCCGTGGTCGTCAAGGTGGAGGGCGGTCGCGCACGGGTGCGGACAAGCAGCTCGTCGAGCCACGCGCGCCCTTCGCGCACGTACCCGCGCGTATCCCAGAACGACCACAGCGCGCTCCCCAGCCGGAGCGCGAGCTCGATCTCGTCGCGGTCGATGGACCACCTGAGCGCCGCCCGCAAGTTGTCATGGTCGGAATCGAGGCGGTTTACAAAGGCGACCTGGTCGTGTCCTCCGAGCTGGTTCCCCGCGTGTTCTGCAAAGCCGAGATAGAAATCGCGATGGCGATCACGCACCGCCTCGGCGTCCCCGGCCTCGCCGAGCTTCGCGAGACCGTATTGCCGGATGGTCTCGAGCAGCCGATACCGGGGATCGGCACTGGGGCCATCCAGCAAGCACAGCGACTTGTCTACGAGCCGGCCGAGCAGGTCGACCACGTCGAGGTCATCCACGCCGGCGCCCTGGCAGACCGCCACTGCGGCGTCGAGGGTCCACCCCCCGACGAACACCGACACGAGCATGAAGAGCCGCCGCTCGGCCTCCGAGAGCAGGCCGTAGCTCCAGTCGATGAGCCCCCGCAGTGTTTGATGCCTCGGCAGCGCCGTGCGGCTGCCTCCGGTGAGAAGCCGAAAGCGCTCGTCCAGGTGTGCGGTGATCTGCTCGACGGAGAGCGCGCGAATGCGGGCTGCCGCCAGCTCGATGGCGAGGGGGATGCCGTCGAGGCGTCGACAGATCTGCATCACCGCCGGGGCCGTCACCGCGGTCAGCTCGAAGTCGGGCCGGACCGCTCGCGCCCGCTCGACGAAGAGCCGGATCGCCTCGAAGGAAGACACCTCGTCGAGCCGCGACGCGCGCGTGGGGTCGGGCAGCGACATCGGCGGCACAGGGAAGGCCATCTCGCCAGTCAGGCCGAGCGCTTCCCGGCTGCTCGCCAGGACCTTGACCTCGGGACAGTCGCGCAGGAGCGCTTCGGCGAGGTGGGCGCAGGCGTCGATCAGGTGTTCGCAGTTGTCGAAGACGAGCAGCGCCCGGCGGGGACGGAGGTGATCGACGAGACTAGCGGCGAGCGGGCGTCCCGTCTCCTCGCGCACGCCGAGCGTGCTGGCCAGGGCTTGCGCCACGTGGGCGGGATCGGCGAGCGTCGCGAACTCGACGAACCACGCGCCGTCGGGGTATTCGCGGACGAGGCTCGAGGCGATCTCGAGGGCGAGGCGTGTCTTGCCGCTCCCTCCCGCGCCCGTCAGGGTGAGCAGGTGAGTGTCGGCCAGGCGCTGCGTCGCCTCCATCATCACGGACTCGCGTCCGATGAATTTCGTGAGCTGCTGGGGCAAGTTCCCGGGCCGCGCATCGAGCGACCGCAGAGCCGGAAATGCATCGGGCAGATCCGCCACCGCGACCTGGTAGATCGGTTCCGCGTTTGCGAGATCGCGCAGGCGATGACGCCCGAGGTCGCGAAGAAGCGTTCCCGGCGGAAGGGCGTGATGAACCAATTCGCGAGTCGCGTTCGACACGAGGATCTGGGCGCCGTGCCCGGCGGCGAGCAGACGCGCCGCATGACTCAACGTCAGTCCTGAGACGTACTCGCCCGACTTGTGCTCGCCTGCGCGGAGTTCGGCGGCCCCCGTGTGAAGGGCCATGCGCACGCGGATCGGGCCCGTTTCAGCCCACGCCTCGTGCGCGAGCGCGCGCTGCGCGGCGAGGGCGGCCGCCAGCGCGTCCGTCGCAAGGGCGAAGGCCGCGCAGAAGGCGTCTCCGACGATCTGGAAGACGTATCCTCCGCTCGACTCAATCGCGTGGTGTAGGGCGGCGTGGTGTCGGGCGAGGGCGTCCTTCATCGCCCGGGGATGCTGCTGCCAGAGTCGCGTGCTGCCCTCGATATCCGTGAAGAGGAACGTGACAGTGCCAGTGGGGAGCGTCGGGGTGCTCACGCCCATGCCCTCCGTTCCATGCCGCGCACGGTACACAGACTGAGGGTTGCTACGCTGGCGTCACGACCCAGAGACCCGAAGACGCCAATACAGCGCCGTCCTATCGGAGAGCCGACTACTTCGTCGTCTTCCGCCTATTTCCGCGGAGCCTTGCGCGCCACGCCCGTGCGCACGGCCGCCTCGGCGACCGCCGCCGCCACCGTGGGCACCACGCGTGGGTCGAACATGGACGGCGTGATGTACTCCTCACTGCGCTCGGCGTCGCCCACGATCCCGGCCAGGGCATGGGCCGCGGCCAGCTTCATCTCGTCGTTCACGCTCCGTGCCCGCACGTCCAGCATGCCGCGGAAGAAGCCCGGGAAGCAGCAGGAGTTGTTGATCTGGTTCGGATAGTCGGAACGGCCCGTGGCCATCACGCGGACGTGCGGGCCCGCTTCCTCGGGCATGATCTCCGGCGTCGGATTGGCCATGGCGAACACGATCGGGTCGCGGCCCATCGTCTGCACGTCCTTCAGCGACACCACGCCGGGACCCGAGAGCCCGATGAAGACGTCGGCGCCCTTGAGGGCATCTCCGGCCGAGCCGCGCAACCCCTCGGCGTTGGTGTGCTCCGCGAACCACTGCTTCATGGAGTTCATGTTCTCGGTTCGCCCGCGATAGATGGCGCCGGCGCGGTCGCATCCGATGATGTGGCGCGCCCCCTCGAGCATGAGGAGCTTGGCGGTGGCGATGCCCGAGGCGCCCGCTCCCGTGAAGACGATGCGCGCGTCGGAGAGCTTCTTGCCCACGATCTTGAGCGCGTTGATGAGCGCGGCCAGCACGACCACGGCGGTGCCGTGCTGATCGTCGTGGAACACCGGGATGTCGAGCTCGCGCTGGAGACGCTCCTCGATCTCGAAGCACCGCGGGGCCGAGATGTCCTCGAGGTTGATGCCGCCGAAGACGGGCGCCACCGCCTTCACGATCATGACGATCTCGTCCACGTTCTTCGTGTTGAGGCAGAGCGGGAAGGCGTCCACGCCCGCGAACGACTTGAAGATGAGCGCCTTGCCTTCCATCACGGGCTGAGCGCCGTTGGGGCCGATGTCGCCCAGCCCGAGCACGGCCGAGCCGTCCGAGACGACGGCCACCGTGTTCTGCTTGATGGTGAGCGTGTAGGCCTTCTCGGGATCATGATGAATGGCCATGCACACGCGGGCCACGCCCGGCGTGTAGGCCATGGAAAGGTCGTCGCGCGTCTTGACGGCGATGCGGCCGTTGACCTCGATCTTCCCGCCCAGGTGCATGAGGAAGGTGCGGTCGGAGACGTGTACGACGGTCACGCCCTCGATCCCGCGCAGGCGCTCGGTGATCCGCTGCCCGTGCGCCTCATCGCTGGCCTTGAAAGAGATGTCGCGCGTTATTTCCCGACCCGCGTCCACGATGTCGATGCCGCCGATGTCGCCGCCCTCGGCGCCGATGGCGGAGGTGACCTTGCCGAGCATGCCCGGTACGTTGGCGATGCGGAGGCGAACGGTGAGGCTGTAGCTGGCGACCGGTGCATTGCTCATGGAAGCCTCCATGCGTAAGCGGAAGGAGTGGACGCTGCGCGTCAGGTGTGGGGCCGATTGCAGGCAGAGGATAGACGAGAGACCGCCACGGGGCAAGCTTCTTCGCCGGGGCCGGAACCCCCGCATTGCCAGGCCGGCGCCGCCGGCGGTAGACTCTCCGGGATGCGCGTCGTCGCCTGGGCCGTCCTCCTGCTTCTGGCCGCCGCCGCTCCCGTCGCGGCCCAGCCCTCCCAGATCGTCATCTCCCAGCCCGCCGAGGCGACCACCATGGATCCGGGGCGGTCGACCCAGGTCCTGACCGTGAACTACTTCGTGAACGTCTACGACACGCTCACCCGCTGGGACGGCTCGCTCCAGCTCGTGCCCGGCCTGGCCACCGCGTGGAAGAGCGTGAACGAGACGACGTGGGAGTTCACGCTGCGGCCGAACGTGAAGTTCCACGACGGCAGCCCGCTCACGGCCGAGGACGTCAAGGCCACGCTCGAGCGCAACATGCAGCCCGGCAAGACCGTCGTCACGCCCGGGTTCACCACGTTCGAGGCGGTGCAGGTGGTGAGCCCGCTCACCGTCCGCATCCTGACCAGGAAGCCGGATCCGCTCGTGCCCGTCCGCATGGCGCAGATGGGCTCGCAGATCCTGCCCGCGCGGCTCACCACCGACGAGGGCGTGAAGGAGCTGGCGCGGCGGCCCGTGGGCACCGGCGCCTACCGGCTGGTCGAGTGGGTCAAGGACGAGCGGCTCGTCATGCAGGCGCACCATGACTGGTGGGGCTGGGAGGGCAAGGCGCCGGGCGTGGAGCGCGTGATCTGGAAGCCCATTCCCGACGAGTTCCCGCGCATGGTCGCGCTCGAGAAGGGCGACGTCGACATCATCACCAACGTGCCCCCCGATCGCATGAAGAGCATCGCGGATGGCAAGGGCACGAAGCTCCTCACGGTGCCCTCGACCCGCGTGGTGGCGCTCACCATCAACGCCTCGCAGCCGCCCCTGTCGGACAAGCGCGTGCGCCAGGCCCTCGCCTACGCCCTCGACGTGCCTGCGCTCATCAAGAACCTCTTCGGAGGCATGGGCAAGCCGTACAGCGGCGGGCTGGCCGACACGGACTTCGGCTTCAACCCGGCGCTCAAGCCGTATCCCTACGACCCCGCCAAGGCGCGCGCGCTGCTCGCGCAGGCCGGCTACCCGAACGGCGTGGACGTCACCGTGTACTTCGGCAACGGGACCATGGTCAACGACAAGGCCCTCATCGAGGCCGTCGTGGACATGTGGAGCAAGGCGGGCATCCGGGGCAAGATCGAGATGATGGAGATGGGGGCCCGGCAGCGCATGCTCAACGAGCGGGCGGTGCCGCCGTCCGGCTTCCTCCTCGCCAATCCGCAGTCCACGCTCCTCGATGCGGACGGCAGCCTCTGGCGCATCTTCCACCCCACGGGCTTCAACGGGAAGTACTGGATCGGCAACCAGCCCGGACAGCGCTTCCACGACCTGATGGAGCAGGCTCGCTACAGCCTGGATCCGAAGAAGCGCAGGGCGATCTACGCCGAGGCCACCGCCATCTTCCACGACGAGAAGCCGTCCGTCGAGCTCTTCCAGGAAGTGGTGGTCTACGGCGTGAGCCGCCGCGTCTCGTTCAAGCCGCGCGCCGACTACCGGCTGATCGTGTCGGAGATGACCCTGGCGCGGTAGCCTTCCCGCGTTACGTCCCTTCATGGAGAGACCATGACCCACCGCGGAATGAAGTACGGGATCTTCCTGGCGCCCTTCCACCGTGTCGGCGAGAACCCCACGCTGGCCATCGACCGCGACATGGAGCTGATCGAGTGGCTGGACTACCTGGGCTACGACGAGGTGTGGATCGGCGAGCATCACTCGGCCGGCTGGGAGCTGATCGCGTCGCCCGAGATCATGATCGCCGCGGCCGCCCAGCGCACGAAGCACATCATGCTGGGCTCCGGCGTCACGAGCCTGCCCTATCACCATCCGTTCCTGGTCGCCCAGCGCTTCGTGCAGCTGGATCACATGACGCGCGGGCGGGCCATGCTCGGCTGCGGCCCGGGCGCGCTGGTCTCCGATGCCTACATGCTGGGCATCGAGGCGTCCACGCAGCGCCAGCGCATGGACGAGGCCCTCGACGCCATCATGGCGCTGCTCCGCTGCGAGGAGCCGGTGACCATGAAGACGGACTGGTTCGAGCTCCGCGACGCGCGCCTGCACCTGGCGCCGTACAGCGATCCCTGCTTCCCCATCTCGGTGGCGAGCGTCATGACGCCGGCCGGCATGATCAGCGCGGGCAAGCACGGGCTCGGCGTCCTCTCGCTCGGCGCCGGCCTGCCCGGCGGGCCCGAGGCCATCGCCGAGCACTGGCGCATCGGCGAGGAGACGGCGGCCAAGCACGGCACCACCATGGATCGCGGCAAGTGGCGGCTCGTCGTCAACTGTCACGTGGCCGAGGACGACGAGCTCGCGCTCCGGCAGGTCCACAAGGGCGAGCGCCACGAGACCGTGACGTACTTCGAGGAGACGCTGGGCCGCCCGCCCGGCCGCGCGGACGATCCCATCCGCGAGGGCGTCAAGGCCGGCACCACGCTCGTGGGCACGCCCGACACCGTGATCAAGGGCATCGAGCGCCTCATCCAGTTCTCGAGTGGCGGGTTCGGCGGGGTGCTCTTCCGCGCCAACGAGTGGGCGAGCCGCGAGGAGACCCTCAAGAGCTACGAGCTCTTCGCGCGCTACGTGATGCCGCGCTTCCAGGGCTCGCTCGACACCGTCGCGGGGTCCAACGAGTGGTGCCGCTCCAAGCGCAAGACGATCTTCGGGCCCAACGTGGCGGCCATCCGCAAGGCCTTCACCGACGCGGGCAAGCCCGTGCCCAAGGACTTCCTGGCGCGCACCCCCGGCGCCGCCGACGAACCCGGAGGCTCCGGAGGCGCGTGACGCTCCGCCGCCGGTCGATCTGGATCGGCGGGGCGGCCATCGCGCTTCTCTCGGGGAGCGTCGCGCAGGCGGCCGGGGGTGAAGGCAGCCACGGCGATCCGTTCGCGCCCATCCTGCTCGAGCTCGCCATCATCGTGCTCGCGGCCGCCGTCGGGCGCCGGGCCGCCGGGCTGACCGGGCAGCCGGCCGTGCTGGGCGAGCTTGTCATCGGCGTCGTGCTCGGCAATGTCGGGTACTGGCTCGGCTCGCCCCTGGCCGTCATCCTCATGCACTGGGATCAGGTCGGCCAGATCGTGGCCAAGGCCTGGGACTCGGACCTCACCATTGCCGACGCCGCCGCCAAGGTCTTCGCGCCCTCCCAGCTCGGGCCCGGCTCCGTCGGCGAGCGGGTCATCCACGCGCTCAGAGGGCCCGGCGGCGCGCAGTGGCTCGACATCACGCTGGTGGTCTGGTTCATGTCGAACCTCGGGGTGACCCTGCTCCTCTTCATGGTCGGCATGGAGTCGAGCGTCGAGGAGCTGGTCGGGGTGGGCCCGCGGGCCCTCGTGGTGGCCGTCATCGGGATCGTGGCGCCGTTCGCGCTCGGGCTCGCCGCGACGGCCATGCTGCGGCCCGGCGCCCCGGCGCCGGTCGACCTCTTCGTGGGCGCGACCTTGTCCGCGACGAGCGTGGGCATCACGGCGCGCGTCTTCCAGGATCTCCGGCGGCTGCGCTCCCCCGAGGCCAAGCTCATCCTGGGCGCCGCCGTCATCGACGACGTCCTGGGTCTCATCGTGCTGGCCGTCGTGGCGGGCGTGGTCGCCACGGGCGCGATTCATCTGACCGAGGTCGCGCGGATCGCGATCCTGTCCACGATCTTCATGGCGGTGGTGATCTTCCTCGGCGACCGCATCGCGGGAGGGCTCGCGCAGGCCTTCCGCCGGCTCGAGCCGACGCAGACGCGCCTCCTCTTTGCCCTCACGCTGGCGTTCGTGATGGGGTGGGTGGCCAATCGCATCGGGCTGGCCACCATCGTGGGCGCTTTCGCCGCCGGGCTCATCGTGAGCGACACGCACTTCGCCGCCCGCGACGGGGAGATCGACGGCGACACCGTGCATGCGGTCGTGGCGCCCCTCGAGCAGATCTTCGCCCCGGTCTTCTTCCTGCTCATGGGCATGCAGGTGAACCTCGCCACGATCAAGAATCCAAGTACGCTCGTCATGGCGGCCGTGCTGACGGTGGCGGCCGTGGTCGGCAAGCTCTTGTGCGGCCTCGCGGCCGGGAACGTCGACCGCCTCTCGGTGGGCTTGGGGATGGTGCCGCGCGGCGAGGTGGGCCTGATCTTTGCGGGCGTGGGCAAGAGCCTGGGCGTCATCGACGACGCGCTCTTCTCCGCCATCGTGATCATGGTGATGGTGACGACCATGATCACGCCGCTGACGCTCAAGTGGTCGCTGGGCCGACACGCAGCCCGTGGGGGCGCCTAGGGCGGAGCCCCCCTCCGAGCTATCGCAGACCGCGAAGAAGGTCGCCGGCTTCGACCTGGGACGGATTGAGCTGGAGCGCCCGGCTGAGAGCGCCCCGCGCATCGGAGCGGTAGCCGGCCTCGATCAGCGCCTTGCCGAGAAGGACAAAGCCGTCGGCATTGCCGGGGTCCTGCTGCACGTATTCCTGGAGCAGCAGGACCGCGCTCCTTGGATCGCCTTGCTGGAGCGCCTTCGTGCCGCCGTCCACGATCCCCCTCAGCAGATCGTCGCGCCCGCGGCCGCTCTTGTCGCGCTGGAGGCCGTGCAGGAACGCGTTCAGGGCATCCGGGTAGCGGCCGGCGCCGACATATGCCTGGCCGGCTCCGAGATAGCCCCGGCCGTCGGCGGGACTCAACGAGATGTACTCGCTGAAGAAGACGATGGCCTCCAGGAACTGTCTCCCGCGCAGCGAAGCCTGCCCGCTGCCGAGGAGCGCTTCGGCCAGCGTCGCGCGGACGTCCGCGCCGGTGGGCGCGGCTTCGAAGGCGACGCGGGCGTTGGCGAGGGCGGGCTTCCAGTTGCTCCTGGCGATGTAGGAACGGGCGAGGCAGAGGTTGGCGGGCCAGCGGGTGCTGTCGAGCTCGATGACGCGCTGGAACTTGCCGATGGCTGCCTCGTACTTCTGGGCGGCGTAGAGCTCTCGCCCTTCCTGCATCAGCGAGTCGGGCGTCTCGCGGGGCGCGATCCCGGCGCAGCCGGCGAGCAGGGACACGACGAGGAGCCACGCCGCGACGGCGGCCCCGTGCCCCTGCCGTGTGCTCATGAAGGCCTCCCGCCCGTGCAAGCCGCCCTGATGTCGCGCACGTCCGTCAGACGCTGATCGCGGCCGTGTATTCTCCGCGCGCCCGAATCAGCCGGTTGCGAGGCCGACCGGGCAGCTCACCCCGGTGCCGCCGCTGCCGCAATATCCCCACGGGTTCTTGGCCAGGTACTGCTGATGGTAGTCCTCGGCGTAGTAGAACTCGGGGGCCTCGCGGATCTCCGTCGTGATGGCCCGGTAGCCGGCCTTCGTCAGCACGCGCTGATACGCTTCCCGCGACGCGAGGGCGGCGCGATGCTGCGCCTCGCCGTACGTGTAGACCGCGGAGCGATACTGGGTCCCGACGTCGTTGCCCTGCCGCATGCCCTGGGTGGGGTCGTGGCCTTCCCAGAAGTGGCGGAGCAGCGTCTCGTAGGTCACCGCCTTGGGATCGAAGACGACGCGCACGACCTCCGTGTGCCCCGTGAGGCCGCTGCACACTTCCTCGTACGTGGGATTGGGCGTGAAGCCCCCGGCATACCCGACCGAGGTCGAGTAGACGCCGGGGACGTTCCAGAACACGCGCTCCTCCCCCCAGAAGCAGCCCATGCCGAAGAGGGCCAGCTCCGTGCCGTCCGGGAAGGGCGGCGTGAGACGGGCGCCGCTGACGAAGTGCTTCTCGGGCACCGGCATGGCCGTCGCGCGCCCGGGCAGCGCATCTTCCTTGGAGACCATGGAAGCCTTGTGGAGACCGAACATGACAGGCCCTCCCTTAGAGGACGATCTTCTTGTCGCGGAGCTCGCGGATCTTCTCCGGCGCGATCCCACACTCGGCGAGGATCTGCTCGGTGTGCTCGCCCCGGAGCGGCGCGGCCCGGCGCACCCCGGGGGACATCCGCGAGAACTTGATCGGGGTGCCCACCACGGGGATCTCGCCGAGCTTGGGGTGCACGGTCTTCTGCACGATGCCGCGCTCGACCGTCTGCGGATCGCTCATGACCTGGTCCACGGTGTTCACGGGCGTCGCGGGCACGTCGGCCTCGGCCAGGAGCTTGAGGAGCGGCTCGCGCTCGCGCTCGCCGATCACGCGTTCCAGCAGGGCCTCGAGCTCCACGCGGTGCTTCACGCGCTCGCGGTTCACGGCGAAGCGCGGGTCGGTGGCCATCTCGCCCAGGCCCAGCGCGCCCGCGAGCTTGGCCCAGAAGCGGTCGTTGGCGGCCGCGATGAAGATCCACTGGCCGTCCTTGCACTTGAAGTTGCGGTACGGCGACAGCGAGGGATGGCCCGAGCCCAGCGCCCTGGGGATGGCGCCGGTCAGGAGATAGCCTTCGGCGTGGAACGCGAGCAGGCTCACGGCCGTTTCGAGGAGCGAGCCGTCCACGCGCTGGCCGAGGCCAGTCTTCTCCCGCTGCACGACGGCCGCGCACACGCCCAGCGCGCAGAGCATGCCGGTGGAGAGATCCAGGAAGGACACGCCGGCCCGCACGGGCTGGCCGTCGGGCTCGCCCGTGATGGACATGATGCCGGAGAAGGCCTGCATGAGCGCCTCGTAGCCCGGCGAGTCCTTGCGCGGCCCCGTGCGGCCGAAGGCGGACACGGAGCAGTAGATGAGGCGCGGATTGATCGCGGCCAGGGTGTCGTAGCCCAGGCCGAACGTCTCCATGGTGCCGGTGCGGAAGTTCTCGATGACCACGTCCGCCGAGCGCACCAGCGTCTTGACCACCTCGACGCCCTCCGGGGCTTTCAGATCGACCTGCACGCCGCGCTTGTTCCGATTGAAGAGCAGGTACGCCGCGGCTTCGCCGTCCTTGAACGGCGGCCACGTGCGCGATTCGTCGCCCCCGCCGGGATCTTCCACCTTGATGACGTCGGCGCCGAGGTCGGCGAGGAGGGCCCCGCACCAGGGGCCGGCGATGACACGCGAGAGGTCGATGACGCGGATGCCGTCGAGCGCGAGGGGAAAGGTGGTCATGGCCGGTACTATACCGCGCCTCGTGATACACTTCAGCGGCTGTCGTATTTTTACGGGGCCATCAACGCAGCACCGAGACAAGGAGAATGCCATGAGGCGCGCCTGGATCTGGATGGCGGCGGCAATGCTCGTGAGCGTCAGCGGCCTCGCGGTGGCCGCCGACAAGCCCTCCGGCACCGTGTCGATCGAGAGCAAGTCGGTGGCCCTGGGTGTCGGCGTCTCCTGGGGCGACGGCAAGCTGCGCTTCAAGGGTAAGACCCACACGTTCTCGATCAAGGGCCTGAGCGTGGTGGATCTCGGCGTGTCGAAGGTGACCGCCACCGGCAAGGTGTATCACCTCAACAAGCTCGAGGACTTCAACGGCAACTTCGCGGCATCGGAGGCCGGCGCGGCCGTGGGCGGCGGCATGAGCGCGATCGCGCTCAAGAACCAGAACGGCGTCGTGATGGAGCTGACGAGCACGCAAACCGGCGTCAAGCTGACGCTGGCTGCCGAGGGGCTCGAAGTCAAGCTGAAGTAGCCGACATGGTGGCCGGGGAGAGCGGCATCTGACGACTCGCCCCAAGCCCCAGCGCATCGGACGACGGCGGGACGCCTGGATGGCGACGGCGGCTGCCGTTGTCCTCGTTGCCGGCCTCGTCCTCGGCTGGAAGCTCGGCGGCTGGCAGCCGTTCTATCGAGCCGCCGGCGGCGCCCCAGTCGCCTACGTGGGCGACACCACCTGCGCCGATTGTCACGCCAAGGAATCCCGCGAGTGGCACGGCTCGCATCATCAGCACGCCATGCAGCGCGCCACCGCGGAGACGGTGCTCGGCGATTTCCGCGACGCGACGTTCAGCCAGCACGGCATCACCTCACGGTTCTTCACGCGCGACGGCAGGTTCTTCGTCCGCACCGAGGGCCATGACGGCAAGCCGGCCGACTTCGAGATCGCCTACACCTTCGGCGTGGCCCCCCTCCAGCAGTACTTCATCGAGTTTCCGGGCGGCCGCCTCCAGAGCCTCACCGTTGCGTGGGACACGGGCCGGAAGCGCTGGTTCTCCCTCTACCAGGGGGAGAAGATCGCGCTGGACGACCCCTTGCACTGGACGGGCCGGTACCAGAACGCGAACCTGATGTGCGCGGAGTGTCACACCACCGATTTCCGCAAGGGCTACGACGCGGCCGCAGACACCTACCGGAGCGGCTGGAAAGAGATCAACGTGGGATGCCAGGCCTGCCACGGCCCCGGAGCGGACCACGTCGCGTGGGCGCGCAGGGGCGGCCGCGGCGGGGGCGCCACCGGGCTCGTCGTGAGCTTCCGCGCCGGCGACTCGCGATACGAGGTGGACGCCTGCGCGACCTGCCACTCCCGTCGCGCCCGGATCGCGGCCGGCGAGCATCCGGGGAAGCCGCTCTACGACACGTTCCGGCCGGAGTCCCTCCGCGCCGGGCTCTACCACCCGGATGGCCAGCAGCTCGACGAGGTGTACGAGTACGGCTCCTTCCGGCAGAGCAAGATGTACCAGCTCGGCGTTCGCTGCAGCGACTGCCACAACCCGCACACCGGCAAGATCAGGGCCGAAGGCAACGCGGTCTGTCTCCAGTGCCACCGGCCCGAGGCGAATCCACGCTTTCCCACCCTCGCGCACAAGGTCTACGACTCGCCGGCGCACCACTTCCACAAGGACGGCTCGCCGGGCGCCCGGTGCGTCAATTGCCACATGCCCACGAAGGACTACATGGTGGTGGATCCGCGCCGGGATCACACGCTCCGCCCGCCGCGGCCGGATCTCTCGGTCAAGCTGGGGACGCCCAACGCGTGCACGGGCTGTCATCGGGACCGCACCCCGGAGTGGGCGGCCGCGGCCATCGTGAAGTGGTACGGCCCCGAGCGCCCGAAAGGGCTCGAGTGGGCGGTGGCCTTTGCCGCGGGCCGGGCCGGCGCGCGCGACGCCGCGCCCGCTATCACGGCCGTGGCCGGAGACCGAGAGGTTCCCGCCATCGTCCGAGCCTCCGCGCTCGACCTGCTCCGCGGGTACGGGCGGCAGGGCACCGGCGCCATGGAGGCCTCCCTGAACGATCCCGACCCGGCCGTGCGCGTCGCCGCCGTGGCCGGGCTCGAGGGCATGCCGCCGGCCGAGCGGGTCGCCGCCCTCGCGCCGCTCCTCACGGACCCGCTCCGCGCGGTGCGCATCGAGGCGGCGCGCGTGCTCGCCTCCGTGCCGCCGGACCGGTTCGACTCCTCGCAGCGCAAGGCGTTCGACGCGGCGGTGGCGGAGTTCGTGGAGGCCCAGCGCGCCATGGCCGACATGCCGTCGAGCCACCTCAACCTGGCCGTGCTCTATGGAAGCCAGGGGAAGCGCGATCTCGCGGAACGCGAGTACCTGACCGCGCTCCGCATGGATCCCTACTTCGGCCCCGCGCGCGCCAATCTGGTCGCTCTTTACAACGGGAGCGGCAAGAACGCGGCCGCCGAGCAGACGCTGCGCGAGGGCCTCAACCGCACGCCGAACGAGGGTGAGCTCCACTACTCGCTCGGGCTGCTCCTCGCCGAGGAGAAGCGGATGAGCGAGGCCGCCGACGCGCTGGCCGCCGCGGCCCGCCTCATGCCGCAGCGGGCCCGCGTCCGCTACAACCTGGCCCTGGTGCTGGACAGGCTGAGCCGCGACCGCGAGGCCGAGGCAGCCATGCTCCAGGCCTTCCAGCTCGACCCGCGCGACGCGGACATCGTCTACGCCGCCGCCGCCTTCTACGTGCAGAGGCAGCAGTGGAAGCGGGCGCTGCCCTTCGCCGAGCAGCTTGCCACCATCGCGCCGGAGGATCCGCGGGCCCGCCAGCTCCTCGACGGGATCCGGCGCCGCCTCGCGAGCGCGGGATGAGGGCGATTCCCGCGGCGGGAGAGACGGAGCGCCCGGGCGATCCAGTGTAGAATCAGGCGTCGCGATGCGAGACCTTCAGGGAGAAGCAGGAGCGCCGGATTCGTGAGACTCGTACACGCGCTCGTCCTGGCCGTGATGGTCATCGCGCCGGCCGCGGCGGCGCTCTCCGCCGCGGCGGACGCGGACTTCGCGAAGCTCGAAGGGCGCTGGCGCCGTCCTGACGGTGGCTACGTCCTGGAGATCCGGAAGGTGCAGGGCGACGGCGCCATGGAGGCCGCATATCTCAATCCGCGGCCCATCAACGTGAGTAAGGCCCGGGCGAGCAGGGACGGATCGACGCTGAGGGTCTTCGTGGAGCTGCGGGCGCCGAACTACCCGGGCAGTACCTATACGCTCGCGTACGATCCCAAGCGGGACCAGCTGTACGGCGTGTACTACCAGGCGCTCGAGGGCAAGAGCTTCGACGTCGTGTTCGAGAGGACGAAGTAGCTTCGGCACGCGAGCGCACCGTCATTTCCGGCAGGCAACGAGGGGAGAACGAGCAGATGAAGATGGTGATGGCAGCTCTGGTGGTGGCGATGGCGATGACGGCGGCGGCGAGCACGGACGTGCGCGCCCAGGGCGGCGCGGCGGCGCCGACGGCGACGGGCTACGAGACGGAGCCGGTGCTGAACGCGAAGGATCTGGCCACGCCCGAGCTCCTCAAGGGTCCGCACTTCACCGTGGATCCCAGGGTCCCGGTGAAGGGCTTTCTCGCGCGCTTCACGATTCGGTCGTCCTACGGCACCTTCGAAGCTCACGGCATGCACATGCTGCCGATCCGGGTGAACGAGGTCGAAGCCATCGCCAAGCTGGACGAGCTCAGCAAGACCAAGGAGTTCGTGGAAGCCGCGGGCAAGGCCATCGCGCGGCCCGTCACCTCCACTGTGAACATGATCGTGCACCCGGTGGACACGGTGGAGGGCTTCCCCGACGGCGTGGTGCGCCTCTTCGACCGCGTCAAGCTCGGGAGCGAGCGCGTGTACCAGGCGGCCACCGCACCAGACCAGAGCGGCGGCCAGCGCGCCGAGGAAGCCTCGAAGCGCGTCGGCATGGCCACCATCACCGCCTTGGGCTTCGAGAAGGAGCGCCGGGACCTGGCCAAGAGCCTCGGCGTCGATCCGTACACGACGAACCCCGTCCTGTCCAAGAAGCTCACGGACACGGCCTGGGTCGCGTTCTCCGGTCGGTTCATGATCCAGACGGCGACGTCCATCCTCGTGCCGTACTCGATGGCCATGTCCGCCATGACGATCACGAACAGCACCATCTACGACACGCCCGCGGCGGATCTCGTCAACAACGCCACGGTCATCTTCGGCCAGACGGGAGCCACCGAGGCGCAGGTGCAGGCGCTCGTGCAGAACCCGCAGTACTCGCTGAGCGTGCTCACAGCGCTGGCCATGGGCGTGCAGCGTCTCCGGGGAACGCAGGGGCTTGACGGCGTGGTGATCTTCGCGGCGGCGGCCCGGACGCAGGACGAGACCCGCTTCATGGCCGGCGCCGTCAACATGCTGGCGCGTTACAGCGAGGGCGTGGCGCCCATCACGCGGGTGACCGCGGAAGGCCCCATCCTGGGCTTCACACAGGCCGGCGCCCTCGTGGTGCCCATGCCCGTGGACTACATCCCATGGACCCAGCGCGTGGCGCAGTTCCCGCAGCGCGAGGAGATCAAATCGGCGCCCGCGCACGTCGGGTTCGTTTCCGGGCGGCTGTCGCCTCTGGCCCAGAAGAACTTCCAGCGCCTCGGCTGGCAGCTCTTCGAGAGCTTCACGGTCGCCGCGGAGCGATGAACCGGCGGCGATTCCTCGGCGCCGCCGCTGGCCTCGCCGGTGTGCTGGCCTCGCGGCGAGCGCCGGCTTTCGCCCAGACGACGCGGCTTCACCTCCTCTTCCGGGTGGACTTCATCCCGCAGGGCGAGGCCGAGCTCAAGCGGCAGCTCGCCGAGTACGGCAAGCAGGTGAAGCTGGAGGTCGCGCTCGAGACCATCAACGAGAACGACCTCCAGACGCGGATCACCGCGGCCATCCAGTCCGGATCGGGTCCCGATATCGTCCAGATGCTTCACAACTGGCCGCATCTCTACGGCCCGGCCCTCGCCGACGTGTCCGACCTCGCCGACTGGAAGGAGCGGGACCAGGGCAAGTTCTACGCGCAGTCCGAGGCCGCGGCGCGGGACGGCAGCCGCTGGCTCGGGCTGCCTCACTGCATCACGCCCGCCCTCGTCAACTATCGCAAGTCGTGGTTCGCGGAGGTCGGAGCGTCCGAGCCGCCGAAGACGCTCGACGAGTACCGGCGCATCGGGGCCCTGCTGAAGAAGAAGGGCAGGCCATTCGGCCAGACGCTCGGCCACACGGTGAACGACGCGCCCACGTGGTCCTATCCGCTCACGTGGACGTTCGGCGGCGCCGAGACGGACGAGACGGGCCGGAAGGTGGCGCTCAACTCGAGGAACACCATCGAGGCTGTCAAGTGGATGACCGCCTTCTGGAAGGAGTCGTGCGACGAGGGCGGGCTCGCCTGGGACGACACCACGAACAATCGCGCTTTTCACGCGGGCGAGATCGCGGCCACCCTCAACGGCGGCAGCATCTACATCCTGGCCCGGCGCCGGGCCGACATCAAAGACGAGAAGGGGCAGCCGCTCTGGCCCGACATCGGGCACTTCCGTTTTCCCGACGGGCCCCGCGGAGCCACCCCGACCTACCACGTGACGTACTCCACGACGATCATGAAGCAGTCGAAGAACGTGGCGGCGGCCCGAGAGCTCGTCAAGTGGCTGCATGGGAAAGACCAGTACGCGCGCTGGCTCGAGCTCGAAGGCGGCTACGCGACGGGCGCCAACGTCTCCTGGGAGGGAAGCCGTATGTGGTCCGAGGTCGACGAGGCGATGCGCCCGTTCAAGACGGCGGCGCGCGGCTCTCGCGCCCTGGGCTACGCAGGGCCGCCCAGCGCCAAGGCCACGCTCGTCTACACCAAGTACGTCATCACCGACATGTACGCCAAGGCCGTGCAGGGCATGCCGCCCGAGGATGCCGTGCGCTGGGCCGAGGGCGAGCTCAAGCGGATCTACGAGACCTGACGACCCGCGGGTGGCCCGGCGGCCCCTGTAGTATTCTCGGGGCGCCGCCGAGGCCGCCGGCGTGCTCGCGGCCGGTCCCGATGTCTACGAATGGCCCAGGAGGAATGTCCATGCGCTTCGTCGCCTCGCTTGCCGCCGGTGTCCTGGCCTCCACGCTCGCCGTCGCCGCCTTCGCCCAGGACCTGCCCAAGGTCACGGTGGCCATGAGCGGGTGGACAGGCTTCGCGCCGCTCTCCCTCGCGGAGAAGGCCGGCCTGTTCAAGAAGCACGGGGTCGACGTGACGATCAAGTTCATTCCCCAGAAGGACCGGCACCTGGCGATCGCTTCGGGCGACGTGCAGTGCGCGGCGACCACGGTCGAGACGTGGGTGGTGTGGAATGCCAACGGCGTCGCCACCAAGCAGGTGCTCCAGCTCGACAAGTCGTACGGCGCCGACGGCATGGTCGTCCGCAACAGCATCGGCAGGATCGCCGATCTCAAGGGCAAGACGGTGGCCGCCTCCGCTCCGGGCACGGCGCCGTACTTCACGCTGGCGTGGATGCTCAAGAAGAACGGGCTCACCGTGAAGGACGTGACGGTGGCCACCCTCGAGCCCGCGGCGGCGGCGCAGGCCTTCATCGCGGGACAGAACGATGCGGCCATGACCTACGAGCCCTATCTCTCCACCGTGCGCGACAAGCCCGAGGCGGGGAAGATCATCGCCACCACGCTCGACTACCCCATGGTGATGGACACCTTCGGGTGCACGCCGAAGTTCATCGCCGAGAACCCGAAGCTCGTGCAGGCCATGGTGGACGGCTACTTCGACGCGCTCGACATGATCGCGAAGGAGCCCAAGAAGAGCTTCGAGATCATGGGCGCCGTGGTGAAGCAGACGGGCGAGCAGTTCGAGAAGTCGCAGTCCTACCTCCGCTGGCAGAACCGCGAGGCCAACCGCAGGTTCTTCAACGGAGAGATCCAGGCCTTCAGCAAGGAAGCGGCGGACCTCCTGGTGGAGCTCGCCATCATCAAGAGCGTGCCGGACACGGCCTCCATCATCGACACGCGCTTCATCAAGTGAGGCGCGCACGGACCAGGCGGGGCGGGCGGCAGGACTCGCCTCGATGCTGACGCCGCTCGTTCCCGTCTCGCGAGCAGCCAAGGTCGCGCTCGGCATCGCATTCTTCATCCTGTTCTTCGCCGCCTGGGCCGCGGCCACGCTCGGCGGATTCGTCAACCGCACCTTCCTGGCCGATCCCTTCACCATGCTCCGCTCGGGCTGGGAGCTCCTCGTCGTCCACGGCTTCTACGTGGACATCGGCGTCACCATCTGGCGGGTGGGGGGCGGCTTCGTCCTGGCCGCCGTCATGGGGGTGCCGCTGGGCATGGCGATGGGCGCCTACAAGCCCATCGAGGCGTTCTTCGAGCCCTTCATCTCCTTCGCCCGCTACCTGCCGGCCTCCGCCTTCATCCCGCTCCTGATCCTCTGGGCGGGGATCGGCGAGGCCCAGAAGCTCATGGTCATCTTCATCGGCTGCTTCTTCCAGATCGTGCTGATGGTGGCGGTCTCCGTGGGCTCGACGCGGCGCGATCTGGTGGAGGCCGCCTACACGCTGGGCGCGCGGTCGGGCGGCATCGTGCGCCGCGTGCTCCTGCCGTCGAGCGCTCCCGACATCGCCGAGTCGCTGCGCCTCGTCCTCGGCTGGGCGTGGACCTACGTGATCGTGGCCGAGCTGATCGGCGCCTCCAGCGGGATCGGGCACATGATCACGGACAGCCAGGCGCTGCTCGACACGGGCCAGATCATCTTCGGCATCGTGGTCATCGGCGTGGTGGGGCTCGTGTCCGACACGCTGTTCAAGGCTCTGAACCACCGGCTCTTCCCGTGGAGCCTGACCTGAGTCGCGCGTGCCCACCCTTGCCATCGAGGACCTGAGCCGGACGTTCCCCGGCGTGCGCGGCGGGCCGCCCACGCGCGCCATCGAGCCCACATCGCTCCGCGTCGCCGACAACGACTTCCTGTGCCTCCTGGGGCCCTCCGGCTGCGGGAAGTCGACGCTGCTCCGGATGGTCGCCGGCCTCGATCGCCCCACCACGGGCCGCGTGCTCCTCGACGGCCAGCCGGTGTCGGGCCCGGGCGCCGACCGCGGCATGGTGTTCCAGTCCTACACGCTCTTCCCGTGGCTCACCGTCGAGGAGAACATCTCCTTCGGGTTGCGAGAGCAGGGGATGAGCGCGGGAGAGCGCCGGGGCATCGTCGGCCACTACATCGAGCGCGTCGGCCTGCGCGGCTTCGAACGTCACTACCCGAGGATGCTCTCGGGCGGGATGCAGCAGCGGACGGCGCTGGCCCGCGCCCTCGCCAACGATCCGAAGGTGCTGCTGCTCGACGAGCCCTTCGGCGCCCTGGACAACCAGACGCGCGCGCTCATGCAGGAGCTCCTGCTGGGGATCTGGGAGGCCGACCGGAAGACCGTCCTCTTCGTGACCCACGACATCGACGAGGCCATCTTCATGGCGAACCGCGTGGCCGTGATGACGGCGCGCCCCGGCCGCATCAAGAGCGACATCGCGATCGCGCTGCCCCACCCGCGCCACTACACGGTGAAGACAACGGCCGAATTCTCCGCCTACAAGGCGCGGCTCACCGACGAGATTCGCGCCGAGTCCATCCGCGCCGTCGAGATGGGCGCGTAGCCGCGGCCCTCGATCCCGCCGGAGAAGCTGTTGCGGGTCCTGCGGCTGCAGGTCCTCTCCAGCACACGGAGCGAGCGGCGGCTGATGGAGCAACTGGACTACAACTGCTCTTTCGCTGGTTCGTCGGGCTGAACATGGATGACGCCGTCTGGGATCCCACCGTCTTTACGAAGAATCGCGAGCGGCTCCTGGCCGGGACATCGCCGAGGCTGTCTTTACGTGGGTCCTGGCACCGGCCCGGCAGCGGAGTCTCCTGTCCGACGAGCACTTTACCGTCGACGGGCCCCCGATTGAGGCCTGGGCGAGCCTCAAGTGCTTCAGAAGAAGGACGCCCCGAGCGGGCTGCCGCCCGACGATCCGGGTAGTCCCACGGTGGACTTCGAGGGGCAGCGGCGGAGCAATGGTACGCACGTGTCGACGGCCGATGCCGACGCGCGGCTGTTCCGCAAGGGCCAGGGGCACGAAGCCAAGCTCGTCTACCAGGGGCACATGCTCATGGAGAACCGCCACGGCTTGGCCGTCGAGGGCGGCGTGACGCGGGCGAGCGGCTATGGGGAGCGCGCCGCGGCGCTGGAGATGCAGGGCCACCGGGCGACGGCAGGACGGATCACGGTGGGCGCCGACAAGGGCTATGACACGCGGGACTTCGTCGAGGCCCTCCGGCTGCGCCAGGTAACGCCGCAGGTGGCCCAGAACACCTCGGACCGGGCGAGTGCGATCGACTGGGCGCTGGACTTCTGCTTCGAGACGCCGATCCAAATCCATGCTTCAGTCACAACCACGTGTTCACCAAATGTCTCAGAACCTGTGCGCTCGACGTCAGCTCGACAACAGCCCACCACTGAAACATGCGCCGCCGACGTCCCCTGCGCACTGCCTCGGCTACCCCAGAAGCTCGCCGTAGGTCTCCAGCAGCTCGTCCTCACGTGCCCGCCCTCCGGGCGACCGTGTCTCGAACCCCATCGAGGAGCGGAGGGGTCCCGACTATCGTTCCACGAGGATCAGAATGACGAGCCATGCCAGCAAGAACCCGACCGACGCCGCGATGGGTAGGGCGTGTCCCAGCACCGTCACCAGCTTCCAGTGCTTGAGACTCGGCCAATCCAAGTGCTGCGCCTCGGGCACGTTGCAGATTCGATCGTGCTCGGCGCGCCACTGGGACATCGCGTAGGTCGCCGCCCCCACCGCCACCAGAACCAGGATCGGCACGAACACGCCGACGGTGGGAATCAGGAGGAGCAGAAGCTTGACCGCTTCCTCCGCCGTGCCCGCGACACTCCGCATCCCCACGAGCGTCGCAAACGTCCCGAACAAGAACGACTGCGAGATGACCAGCCAGCTCATGCGAAGCCCGATGAGGTCGTCTTCGTGCCTGAGCTGCGCATCGATCATGTTCAGCCTATCTATCAGCGAGCCTTCATTCATTGCCCAGCCCCCTTATCGGTGCGCGTGATCCGTGTTCCACATCACTCGCACGCTCAGCTCACCAGTGCAGCACGTTGCGAATCACCGACCAATGGGGCTCGTCGACGTACGGCGAGGAGAACATCATGTCGGCAGCGCGCGCCGTCGAGATCCCGATGCCGACCATGATGACGTCACGGAGAGCACGCCGAGCACGAGCCCGACGAGGATGTTCCGCGTGGAAGAGGGCACTCGTCACTCCTTCACGCCGTGCGTGTTGTCAGCGGGAAGACAGAGGGCTGCTATTCTCCCTCCTCCACGCGTCCAGCGCCTCGGTGATGACCGCCGCGTCCAGGGCGTCCCGCACTTCCACCGGCTTCGAAATGACCTTTTCATCGAACAAGAACGCGGCGAGATACCCCAGCCGCCTCTGAAACGCCGAGTCCTTGACCAGCGAATACCTGTACCGGGGGTTTGCCCACTCGTGAATCCTGGACGGCGGAGCCTCTCGGTACATCGTCTCCGCCCACGCCTCCTTGATCCGCGTTTCCCCCGCCAGGGCGCGAACCCCGACCATGGGGTCTTTCTGCAGGACGCTGTACGCACTGAGTAGCGCCCCCAGGAAGCGCACCGCGGTTTCTCTGTTCTCTCGGAGCCAGTCGCGTCGGGCACTGTAGCTGGCCCAACTTGCGTAGATGCCGAGATCTCCGGCGGTGGCGATGATCCTGGCGTTTGCTTCATACACCATCCGCTGCATCCACGGCTCCCACACCACCGCAGCGTCAAGTTCTTTTTTCGCCATGGCGGCCACCTGCTCGGCAGGCGCCATATCGAGCAGTGTCACTTCATTGGGCCGAACGCCGAGCTGCCGCAGGGCCATCATCACGACGTAGTGCGATGTAGACCCTCTCAAGTACCCGATGCGCTTCCCTTTCAAGTCCGCCAGCCTGTCGATGCCGCTGCCTTTCCGCGCCACAATGCCTTCGGCGTAGGCTCCCTCCGAAGAGATCCCGATCATCACCCAGTCCACTCCCTGCGACAGTCCGATCAAGAACGGCACGCTGCCAACGTCGGCCACGTCGATGCTCTTGTTCTCCGCGGCCGCAATCATCGGCGCCCCCGCGGCGAACTTCGCGTAGATCGGCGCCAGGCCCGCTTTTTCAAAGAGCTTCAGGTCCTTGGCTGTCAACAGTACCAAGTTAGGCTGATAGCCGATCTTGATCGGTAGAGGAGCCTGGGCCAAAGCTGCCCAGGGAGCCATCAAGGCAAGTCCCATGACCAGTAGGGAAATGATGCTGAGATGCATCGGTACCCTACCCCTGCGCATGACCTGGGCACCTCCTCACAAGCCGTCTCACCGCGTCGTCGGGATCGTCAAGATGGGAGCGGCTTCCTTGGTTCCTGTCTCCACGAAGGTGAAGAGGAACATGATGAATGAGAACAGGTCCTTCGAGGCAATGTCCCGGTCGTTGATCGAGAACCAGTAGCCCCGATAGGGAACAGCCACGAAGGCGTCAGCCGGGCGATCGCCCGCGTGCCCGATCCGGATCAGGGGCGCGATTGGTCCCTCGGGCCCCAGATCGGCTCCCGGGGTCGGCCTCACCCGGTACTCCATCACGTGCGCCTCGGGCACGGTGATCATCGACGAGAGGTCCACCAGGACCTCCAGGATGGACCGGGTCAGGAGGGCGATCTCCTTGTCGTTCGCGGGCACGGCCCCGTACACGACCCGGAATTCCCGGGCGGCGGGGTCAAGGCCCAGGATCTTCGCGACGTCGAAGCGCGCGTTTTCCACCGCTGCAGCGAGGTTCGGGCGGAACACCAAGTTGAGCTTGTCTTCCTTATCTACCCGGTCCACTCGTACGCCGATGTCGCCTGATGCCTGGACCCGATAGAGGTCCCGCGCGAGAACGTAAAACTCCGGGCTGGCTGGCCGGACGTACTGGCGCCCGACGTGACGGTTGTCCACTCCGTTCACCGACTGCACCGTGAGTCGGAGCACTTCGTCCACGGGGAAACCTGCCTGGATGACGTTCAGGATGGCCGACGGCGGAATCGGCATCATCATCGAGCGAGCGAACCGCTCGCCGGCCAGCGGCGAGTAAGTGATGGTGGGGCTGTCGTTGTACTGTCCCCCCGCCGCCACACCGAAGCTGCTGGTGGGAAGGGGCGGGACGGAGCCGCTGAACGTGAAGGCGTTCCCGACGGCCGAGAACGAGCGCTGGAAGGCGTAGCCGGCGACGATTTGCCCGACGTCCAGGAACACCGGCGCGTCCCCGTAGCGAATCTTCACCAGGTTCAGGAGCATCTGGCTCTTCCATGACTCGGCCACGGCCCCGGTGTAGTCGAACCGGTCCCGGGTCACCGTATCCGGCCCGATGCTGCCACAGGCGGTCGGGCCTACCAGCGCGAGGAGGAGGAGCACAGGCCGCATGCCATGCCGGGTCCGTCCCCTGCGGCGGCGCACACCTGCCGCCGGGGTGCGCAGGCCAGCCAAGACACGGGCTGGCGACGCTTTCATGCCTTCGCCTAACCTTCCGACTTCCCGCGGGTAAAGGCCGCAGCCTTTCCAGCCTCGAGCACCTTGGTCGCGTCGAGCATCCCGAAGAGCTGGATCAGCTTCGCCACCACGCCGGTCCAGCCCGTCTGGTGGCTCGCCCCCAGCCCCGCCCCGTTGTCCCCGTGGAAGTACTCGTAGAAGAGGATGTGGTCCCGCCAGTGGGGGTCGGTCTGGAACTTCTCGGTCCCGCCGTAGACGGCCCGCCGGCCGCGCTCGTCGCGCAGGAAGATCCGCGTGAGCCGGTCGGCGATCTCCTTGGCCACCTCGAAGAGGTTCATCAGGTGGCCGGAGCCGGTCGGACATTCGATCTTGAAGTTATCGCCGTAGTACAGGTAGAAGTTCAGGAGCGCCCGGATGAGAATGACATTCACCGGCATCCAGATCGGCCCCCGCCAGTTGGAATTGCCGCCGAACATCCCGGTGTCCGACTCGGCCGGCAGATAGTCGACGCGGTACTCCTGGCCGTTGACGTTGAAGACGTAGGGGTGCTGTGCGTGGAACTTGGAGATCGAGCGAATGCCGTAGGGGCTCAGGAACTCGCTCTCGTCGAGCATCTTGGCGAGGATCCGACGGAGCCGATCCGGGTTGACCAGGGCGAAGATACCCCGCTCAGCGACACCAAAGTGACCGGGACCCGTGGGATGGACCGACTCCAGGAGTTCCGGCATCTGGCGTATGCGTGCCATATACCCGGCCGTGACCCGCGGCACACGCCCACGTTGCCACTTCTCCATCACCGTCGTGGCGCACAGGGGCAGAAGCCCCACCATCGAGCGCACCTTGAGCCGGGTGGCGCTGCCGTCGGGGAGCCGCAAGAGGTCGTAGTAGAACCCGTCCTCCTCGTCCCACATGCCCTCCTGCCCGGGCTTGTTCATGGCCGCCGCGATATACAGGAAATGCTCCGCGAACTTGGCGGCCATGTCCTCGTAGGTGGGATCGTGAGCGGTGAGCTCCACGGCAAGCTCGAGCATGTTCTGCGTGAAGAGGGCCATCCACGCCGTGCCGTCCGCCTGCTCCAGATAGCCGCCCGTCGGCAGGGGGGCGCTCCGGTCGAAGACGCCGATGTTGTCGAGACCGAGGAAGCCGCCCTCGAAGAGGTTCTTGCCGAACCGGTCCTTGCGGTTCACCCACCAGGTGAAGTTCAACAAGAGCTTGTTGAAGGCCGCCTTGAGGAAATCGACATCCGCCTCGCCGCGCAGGGCCTGCTCGGTGCGGTGGAGGAACAGGGTCGCAAAGGCGTGCACCGGGGGGTTCACGTCGCTGAAGTTCCACTCGTAGGCGGGCAGCTGGCCGCTGGGGTGGAGGTACACCCCGCGGAGCATCAGTTCCATCTGTTGCTTCGCGAAGTCGGGGTCCACGATCGACAGCGGGAGCGTGTGGAAGGCGAGGTCCCAGGCCGCGTACCAGGGGTACTCCCACTTGTCGGGCATGGAGATGATGTCGTCGTTGATCATGTGGAACCACTCGCGGTTCCGGAACTCGCGGCTGCCGTGGTGCAGCGGATGGGCACGGTGCTCCTCCAGCCAGGCATCGCCGTCCCAGTAGTAGTACTGCTTGGACCAGAGCATGCCCGCGAGGGCCTGGCGCATCACGTTGGCCGCATCGGGCGAGACCGAGGGCGGCGTCACCGCCTTGTAGAAGGCGTCGGCCTCCCGCAGTCGGGCGGCCAGGGTCTCGTCGAAGCCTTTGCCGAAGGGGGCGCCGCTGCCTGTGGTCGGCGTGCGCGACCCGGGCGGAGCCTGGGTGAGGCGCAGCCGCACCGTCGCCGAGCGGCCGGGGCCGATCGTGAGCCGGTAGTGCGCCGCCGCCTTGGTGCCCTGCCGCTCGGGGTTCACCGCCCCCTGACGCCCCTGGACGACGTAGTCGTTGATACCGTCCTTGAGGTACGGGCCCACGTCCGGGTAGGCGAGGTGCAGCTTGGCGTGGTTGGTCGAGTTCTCGGTGAAGAGCAGCGGCGCCGGGCCCTCGCAGTACAGGTGGTACGTGCCGAGCGCGGCATGGGTCGCGGCCATCGTGCTCGTGCCCGCCGGGCCCTCGATCTGCTGGAGCCTCGGTTTCTCGGAGGGATTGGCGATCCACGTCGCCCAGTCGTTGCGAAACCACAGGGTGGGCAGCACGTGCAGCTCCGCCGCCTCGGGGCCGCGGTTGTGGGCCGTGATCTGGATCAGGATGTCCTCGGGCGACGCCTTGGCATACTCCACGAACACGTCGAAGTAGCGGTCCTCATTGAAGACCCCGGTGTCCAGGAGCTCGTACTCCATCTCCTGGCGGCTGCGCCGCCGGTTCGTCTCCACCAGGTCGGCGTAGGGGTACGGCGCCTGCGGGTACTTGTAGAGGCACTTCATGTACGAATGGGTGGGCGTGCTGTCGAGGTAGAAGTAGTATTCCTTCACGTCCTCGCCGTGGTTGCCCTCGCTGTTCGTGAGCCCGAAGAGCCGCTCCTTCAGGATGGGGTCCTTCCCGTTCCAGAGGGCGAGGGCGAAGCAGAGGTGCTGCTTGTCGTCGGAGATCCCGCCCAGGCCGTCCTCGCCCCAGCGATACGCTCGGGATCGGGCGTGATCGTGGGTGAAGAAGTTCCAGGCATCGCCGTTGTCGCTGTAGTCTTCCCGCACCGTCCCCCACTGCCGGTCCGAGAGATAGGGCCCCCACTTGCGCCAGGGGACCGCCTTGGTGCGGGTTTCTTCCAGACGATTGTGCTCGACGTCCATCCGGGCGACTCCTTGAGCTTGCGTCGCTCTCGTTTCTGGTTTGAGCTGCGTGTTCAGCTGATCCAGCCCTGTCTCTGTGCTCCGACCTTGAGCTTCTCAGCGATCTCCTTGGCCGTGCGCTTGGCCGAGCCTTCGACGGTGCTCATGCCTGAGACCTCGCCGCCGACCTTTGCCGCGCTGCTGACGATGAGGCCGATCGGATTGCCGCTGGCCACGGCCATGGCGAGAGGAAGCGCCTCCCCCGGGCCCTTGGGACCCTCGGAGCTGATCTCGCTGGAGCCGAGACGCCGCATTCCCTGGCTCGTCATCTGATAGACCTCGACCACCGTCTGAAGCTCGGCCGCGCCGGAGCCGAAGCCGATGGCGAAGCGCTTGGCGACGTTGCCCGGGTCAACAGAGACGAAGTAGCCGATGATCGCGATGTCATTGATCTGCGGCGGCGGCTGCCCGCCAGCCTGGACGGCCGGCAGCCCCATGCCCTGGAGCTCGCTGACCAGCTCCTTCGCGATTTCCGCGCCGAGCTTCCGGCCGAGGCTCACGTCGTCCGACGTCTGGGTCGCCGGGGGTGCGGCCACGGCCATGCTGTACCCCGCGGGCAGATCCGCGGCCGAGGCGGCAAAATCGTAGACGAGTATGCGAGCAGGCCGAGCCAGCCGCTGTCCCTCGTAGGATTGCTGCTGGGTCACCGTGGTCTGCGCGCAGCCGCCCAGCAGGAGCAGGGCGAGCGCTGCCGTCGCGACCCGCACCGCCGGCGGCCTCATGGCGCCATTACCACGCGGTAGGAGACGCCGTTGGCACCGTAGGATGGCTGAAACCAGGTATTGCCGCATAGGTAGTAGGTCCCTCCCTGGACTTTTGGTGAGATGCAGCCGGCAGGCAGCGTGGGATAGATGCCGCCCATCGCGTAGCCGGGGCTGGCTGAGCTGCCTGCGGCAACCCCGGCATTGTAGACAGCCGCTGTGTTGGCGCTTCCGGCGGCGACGCCCGCCGTGTACGCAGTCGACGTGGCGGCGGCCGTGGAGGTGGTGCCGGCGGCGACGCCGGCATTGTAGGCGCTCGACGTCGCCGCCGCGGTATTGCTCGAAGCGATGGCGGCGCCGGCGGCCATGCCCACCACTGCACCCGCGGCAGCCGCGCCAGCGGTAGACCAGCCACCGCAATTGCTACACGAGGACCCGTAGTAGTTCACCGTGGTGGGCGGATGGTAGGGATAGTACGCGGCCGGCGGCGGCGGATAGTACGCGCCAGAGGCGTGGTAGGCCGTCGTCCCATAGGGCGTCGTTGCGGTCGTGCCGTATCCGGCGTAGTGGGTTGCTGAGTCGCCGTAGGGATTGGTCACGGTCGTCTCTCCCGATCCCGTGGCGTGATAGGCGGAGTCTCCGTACTGGTTGTAGGCGGTCGTGCCCTGGCCCTGGGTGTGCGTGGCGCTGCCGCCATAGGGATTGGTCACGGTCGTCTGTCCCGATCCTGTGGCGTGCGTGGCGGTGTCGCCGTACCGATTGGTCGCGGTCGTGCCCTCCCCGCGTGTATGCGACGTGCTGCCACCATAGGCGCCTTCGGCGCTCCGGGAACCCTCACCGCCGGAGGCGCTGCCGCCACGGTAGCCGCTGGCGCTCCAGGAGCCGCCGCCCCCGGAAGCGCTGCCGTATTTGCCCGAGTGCGACCAGGCTTCAGCCGGCCCGCACGTGAGGGCCGTGACCAGCAGACCCGCGAGAATGATCGATATCGTGTGCATGATCGTGCTCCTTCCTTACTTGGTCTTGGGTGTCTCACCCGCAGGCGGCGGAGGCGTGCCCACCATCGGGGGCCCCGGATCTGGATGGGCGAATGGAATGCGCTTGGCCGCGGCGGCGCCCGCCGACGCAAAGGCACCCGCGGGAACAGCTCCATCGAGCTTCCAGCTCGAGAACTCCACCTGATGCCGCAGCCGCTGTGGATCCTTCTGGAACACGGCGCGCGCCATGCGGGGCAGCTTGTCCTGGGCGCCGATCCACATCTGCACGAACACCCCGTCGCCGGCATAGGCCACGATGTCGGTGGTCGTGCCTCCGACCACCTTGGACTGGCCGACGTAGAACGCCAGCTCCAGGCCCTTGGCGATGTCGCCGTACGGATCGACGACAATCGCGTCGGCGAACGGAAAGTACGTGCCGTGGGTCCGGAAGGCCGCCTCCAGCATGGCATCCACCGTGGGCGGAGCGTCTGCAACGGCGACCAGCTTCTCGGCCGGCATGAAGGCCATCATGGTCTTGCCGTTGTAGTAGAACTCGTTCGCGGGCCCGTCGCCGGTCTGGATCACCCGAAGCTTGTCGGGCCGCTGCAGCGTCACCAGGGAGCGCGTCGTGTACACGAGGGCGGGGCCGACACGGCTCGGGCTCTCGTACGAGGCCACCGCCGTGAAGCTCAGGGTGCGGGCGGCGGCCAGGCGGCTGCTCGAGGCCTTGAGGACCTCGATGGCCTTCGGCTCGAGGGCCGGCGTCCCGGCCGGAGCCGCAGGGGGTGTCGAGGGTCCCGCCGCCGGGGTGGACGGCATCCCCGGCGGCTGCTGGGCGCTTGCGCTCAAAACCCAGAGCAGGCTGAGGGCGACCAGAAGTGTGCGTCCGACAACGCGATCCCGCCTCGTCCTCTGCGAGCAAGCCGACCCGCATCCGCGTCCGGCGGGGCTCATGGGATCATCCCGCACTCGAACATCTTGTTGGCGACCGGCGCCGCGATCTTGCTGATGAACGCCGTCCGCATCTGGGCGTCGCTGCGCAGCATCTGGACCATCTCCTGCTCCTGCTGTGATTTCGGCTTGCTCCGCTGCTCCCACAGCTGCTCGCAGGTCGATTGCGCGTACTTCTGCACGACCTTCTCTGCGGCCATGTCGAGGATCGGAAATTGAGCGCCGGCCACGCCCGCAAACAGCAGGGCAAGCGCTCCGGCGAACACGAACACACGTCCAGTCATGGTGTGGCCTCCTGTGGGCGGCTAGTTGTTGCGGTCGTCGTTGACGTTGTGTACGTGCACGACCGGTGGCCAATCAGGGGAGCTCATCGTCGCGTCACCAGGGTCGATGCCCGAACCAGCAGTGTCGTCAGGATCAGGTGCAAGACGACCACCGGCCAGAGCAGCACGCCGGTCAAACCGCCCGCAAAGCCCACGTAGGCGAGATACAGCGTGACGGCCGCGCCGTAGGTCACCATGCCGGCCAACGGGGTGCCCGGCCAGCACGCAACCCCTAGTGCGATCAGGGCAATGCCGGTCACCCGCGCCACTGTGATGGCAATGCCGGTCAGTTCCACGCCGAAGAGCCATTGCCCAACCCGCGACGGCACGAGCAGCAACGCGCCTCCGGTCGCGGCTTCGCTGACGGCAGCGAACACGAGCACCCGTCTCATCACGCCTCCCGCCAGTCCATTCGCGCTCCAGGCCTGCTGCTCGGGGCATCCACCGCTAGTCGCGCGCTCGGGCCACGGTCTCTTGCATCTGCTGGCGCTCCTCTGCCGTCACCTGGTCCGGCCCGAGGTTGAAGGTGAGCTTGTTGATCGTCCCGGTGAACTTGAACGGAACATCGTAGCGATACTCCAGCAGCGCGACGCCGGTCCGCGTGTCCTGGCCGATGTCGAAGGTCTCGTCCTCCGGGAACGTGATCGGGGTGGTATGGTCCATGGACTTCCTGTCCACTTCCTTGCCGTCCACGTAGAGCACGCCTGTCCCTCCCTTGCCCAGCCCCGGGCCATCGGACTTGAAGTCGAAGACGATGGTGTGCTTCCCGGCCTTCAACTCAGGCCCTGCCCAGACCGTGCGCTTGAGGTCGAGGAGGTTGTAGAGAAACACCGGCTTGCCCCGACGAACGCCCGCCACACCCTTGCTCAAGAAGAGTCCGTAGCCGCCGAAACGCCCGCCGTCGGTGACGATCATGCCTTCCGCGCCCCCTTTGGGGATCGTCACCTCGGCGGTGATGGTGTACGACTTGTTCAGGATGCTGGGAGCGCCGCTGTTGGGGACGCCGGCCAGCGCTCCCGTGTAGGTGAAGACCTTTCGTCCCGCCGTGAGGTTCGGCTTCGGCGCGTTCCAGCGGGTCAGCGACGAGTTGTCGAGCGGCAGCACGTCATATTTCTTCGCCTCGGCGTAGAACAGGTCCTGCATCTCCTTGAGCTTCTCCGGCATCTTGGCCGCCAGGTCGTTGGATTCGGTGGGGTCCTCGGCGACGTGGTAGAGCTCCCACTGATATCCGGTGATCACGTCGGGCGCCGGCTTGGTGCTCAGTTCCCACGGCAGCGTCGCCGGGGTCGTGGCCGCCAACCAGCCGTCGTGGTAGATGGCCCGGTTGCCAAGCATCTCGAAATACTGCGTGGTGCGCCGGGACGCAGTGTTGGCGCCGGCCTTGTCCCATGTGTAGGCCATGCTCACGCCGTCCATCGCGCGCTGCTTGATGCCGTTAAGCATCTCCGGCGCCGGGATGCCGGTTGCTTCGAGGATGGTCGGAACAATGTCGATGATGTGGTGAAACTGGCGGCGGGTGCCACCCACGTCCGTGATGTGGCCGGGCCACGACATGGCCAGGCCCTGGGCCGTGCCACCGAAATGCGACGCCACCTGCTTCATCCACTTGAACGGGGTGTCCATGGCCCACGCCCAGGGTGCCGCGAAGTGCGGGAAGGTCCGGTCCGACCCCCAGAACTCGTACCAGAGGAACTGGTCCTTGACCGGCACGGCCACGCCGTTGAAGGTGGTGAACTCGTTCGGCGTGCCGTTGAGCATGCCTTCCGCGCTCGCGCCGTTGTCCCCGGCGATGTAGATGATCAACGTGTTGTTCAGCTCGCCGAGATCCTCGACGGCCTGGATGACGCGGCCGATCTCGTGGTCGGTGTACGCGAGGTAGGCCCCGAAGACGTCCGCCTGTTTGATGAACAGCCTCTTCTCCAGCGCTCCGAGAGAATCCCACTCCGGCAATTCCTTCGGCCAGGGGGTCAGCTGGGCATTGGCAGGCATGATGCCCAGCCGCTTCTGGTTGGCGAAGATGGTTTCGCGCAGCTTGTTCCAGCCCTGGTCGAACAGGTGCATGGCACTGATCTTCTTGATCCACTCCGGCGTTGGATGGTGCGGGGCGTGCGTGCCGCCCGGCACGTAGTACACGAGGAACGGCTTGTCGGGCGCGACCGCCTTGAGTTGCTTCATGTACTGGATCGCCTCGTCGGCCATGGCCGTGGTGAGGTTCCAGCCCGGTTTGCCCTCGAAGGGGTAGATGGCCGTCGTATTGCGGAACAGGTTCGGCTGCCACTGGCTGGCGTCGCCGCCGACGAAGCCATAGAAGTACTCGAAGCCCATGCCGTTCGGCCACTGGTCGAAAGGCCCGGCCTGGGTCGCCTGATAGAAGGGCGTGTTGTGATTCTTGCCGAACCACGAGGTCGCGTACCCGTTGTCCTTGAGGATCGCGCCGATGGTGCCGTTCTCCTTCCGGATGACCGAGTCGTAGCCCGGGAACCCCGTCGCGATTTCGCCCACCACCCCGAAGCCGGCCACGTGGTGGTTGCGCCCGGTGATCAATGCCGCACGCGTGGGCGAGCAGAGCGACGTCGAGTGGAAGTTCGTGTAACGCAACCCGCTCTTCGCGATCCGATCCAGGGCCGGTGTCGGGACGACGCCGCCGAAGGTGCCCGGCGCGCCGAACCCGCTGTCGTCCGTCATGATGAGCAGCACGTTGGGCGCGCCCTTCGGGGGCACGACGCGTGGCGCCCACCACGCCTTCGACTCCGAGGCCTTTTCTTTGATCTCCCCGCCGAACTTTGGATCGGGCGGGGGAAGTTGCTTTTCGCCGATGGTGGTCGTGGCGCTGGGCGAACCTAGCTCGCCGGTCACTTGCTGGGCGACACAGAATGAGGAAGAGAAAGAGAAGACGACGCTCGCAACCGCTATCGCGGCGCTCCGGCTGACTGCCTTCATCCGAGACCCCTCCTTTTGAGTACCGCTATGTTCGCCCCCACGTATGACGCTGTCGGCCGATGGTACGCCAAACGCAGGAACGCTCAGGTAGATGACTGCTCCGTATCGGTGAGTAACCGTATCAAGGCGGCCTGAAAGGCGGTCAAGCTCTCGAACCGGAGCCGCCGGCCGGTGGCCAGATGCTCGACTCGGCCTGTGAACGGCGTGAGCGCCGGACCGGTCTCGCGGCTGAGCTGGAGCACGAACGCCTTGCCCCTCGGCAGCTCGGGAAGTTCCGATGGGGAGGCCTCAGGCGGCGTTCTTCGCGATACCCCTGTCCTTGCGCGTCCTTCGCTCATTGGTTTACCATGGCCGAGCTTTGCATAGAGCCGCGGTGCGAGTCCTGAAGCATTCCCGACTTTTTCCCGACCTCTTCCCGAAGAACGCCTCGGAGGGCCCATGAGCGACTCGCCGCCGCTCTCCGCCAGCCGCCGGCTCGCCTTCGACGCCTTTCACCTGGACGTGGCGGGCCACCGGCTGTGGCGGGGAGACCGTGAAATCCCTCTTCGTCCCAAAGCGTGGGACGTGCTCTGCTATCTCGTCGAGCGGCCGGGCCTGCTCGTCACCAAGGAGAACCTCCACCGCGCGATCTGGCCCGATGTCGTCGTCTCCGATGACACACTGACCAAGTCGATCAGTGAGCTCCGCCAGGCGCTCGACGACCGCTCGGGAACACCACGGATCATCCAGACTGTCCACGGGCGCGGCTTTCGCTTCGTGGCCGAGGTCGATGGGCTAGAAAGTGATGCGCGGGGGCCGCGCGACCGGACACCGCCCCCAGCGCTGACGGACGACGTCGCCCCCGAGGCGACAGGTCCCTCCTTTGTGGGGCGGCGGGTGGAGCTCGGCCGGCTCCGCCAATGCCTGGGAATCGCCGACCGGGGGACGCGACAAGTCGTCTTCATCACGGGTGAGGCGGGCATCGGCAAGACGGCGCTCTCGGAAGAATACCTCCGATCCTCCGCGCTGCGTCGCCCCGACATCTGGGTTCTCCGCGGGCAGTGCATCCAGCAGCACGGGCAACGCGAGCCCTACGGGCCTTTGCTGGAGGCGCTCGAACGAGGCCTCGGCTCCTCGGTCGGCTCCGCCCTGATCCCGCTCTTTCGGCGTGTCGCGCCATGCTGGTACGCGCAGATCCCGTGGCTCCTGTCCGAGGGCGAGCCGAAGGGCTTCCCGCAGGCGATGATGACCGCCACCCCCGAACGCATGCTCCGGGAGGTCGGAGCCTTCCTGGAGTCCGTGGCGAGCCAGGCGACCATCGTCCTGCTGCTCGAAGACCTCCACTGGAGCGACCACGCCACCGCCGATCTCTTGCTCTATCTGGCGCAGCGGCGTGATCCCGCTCGCCTCCTCATCATCGGGACCTTCCGTCCCGCGGAGGCCAGCACCCAGGACCATCCCATCCGCGAGGTGAGACAGACCCTCCGCACACGGCGGCGCTGCGTCGATCTCGCGCTCGATTACCTGTCGCTGGTGGACGTGCGCGACTACCTCCAGGGCAGGTTCGGCAACGACATGAAGGAGCTGGCTCCCCTCATTCATCAGCGCACCGACGGCAATCCCCTCTTCGTGATCTCCATCGTCGAGGAGCTGATCCGCCGCGGCCAGCTCACGCGCAGCGACAGCGGCTGGGCGACGAGCGTGAGCCCCGATCGCCTGGAGCTGGCCGTGCCCGAAGATCTCCTCGAGATGGTCACCTCCCAGTTCCAGAGGCTGAGCGCCCAGGAGCAGTCGGTTCTGGAGACAGCCAGCGTGATCGGCGTGAGCTTCACACCGGCCACGTTGGCCCGGGCCCTCGGCCGCGACGCCGAGGAGGTCGACGCCGTCTCGCAGCGCATGGCCCGCGCCCATTTCTTCCTCAGCCTTGGTGGTGCCTCGGGGGACCGCGATCACGCCACCCGGTACGACTTCTCGCATGCGCTGCACCACCAAGTCGTCTACGAGCAGATTCCTCCGCTGCGCCGTCGGCGGCTGCACCTGTCCGTGGCGGAGGCGCTCGAATCGAGCTCGGGGGAACGCGTGGCCGAGCTCGCGCCCGAGCTGTCCGTCCACTTCGAGCGGGGTGACGATCCTCTACGGGCGGCCAGGTACCTCGGCATGTGCGCGGAGCGGGCGCTGCAGCGGCAGGCGCCACGCGAAGCCATCGCGTACGTTGAGCTCGCTCTTGATCTCCTCGAGCGCATACCCGATTCGCCCCAGAGACGTCAGCGCGAGCTGGACCTCCGAATACTCCTCGGTGCCTCACTCTTTGTCACACGTGGCCCCGGCTCGGCGGCCGTGCGAGACAACTACGAGCGGGCCCGCTTGCTATGCGCGGACGAGAGCAACGCGCGTCAGCTCTTCGAGATCATCCACGCCGCCTGGTATGCCCAGATGGTCGGCTTCAACCTCGAGGCGGCGAAGGCGAGCGTCGAGGAGCTCGCGCATATCGCCGACGGGCAGACCTTGCCGGAGTTCCGGCTCCGCGCGGAGCTCGCCCACGGCCGCACCGAGTTCTATAGCGGGCACTTCGGCGCGGCCGTCCGGATCTTCACGCAGTTCCTGGACGCGGTGGCCGCGCGGCCGATCGAGAGGCGTGCCCAGACGTACGGGATCTCTCCCCTCATCGCCACCTACCGGCACGGCTGCCTCGCGCTCTGGTTTCTCGGCCGGCCGGATCAGGGGCGAGCCTGGGCGCAAATTGGCATCACGGCTGCCGAGGAAAGCCGTGAGCCCTTCGCTCTCGCCTCGGTCCTCACGAGTGCCTCGTTTCTCCAGACCCTCTGCGGAAGTTCTGACGAGGCAGCCCATCTCGCTGCGCGCGCGGCCACGGTATCGGCAGATCATGCCATCGCCAACTTCGTCCCCATGAGCCGCTTCTTTGGAGGGGCGGCGCTTGCCGGACAAGGCGACCTCGAGGGCGGTCTGGCCGCCATGCTCCCCGCTCTCGCCGAGCATCGTGAGGTGGTGGGATCGCTCGTCACCGACATCATGTTCGGGCTACTCGCCGCCGCTTACGCGGAGGGGGAGCGGTGGGACGAGGGCCTCGCGTGGGCGGCGAAAGGCCTCGAGCTGAGTGCGACGGTCCGTGAGCATGTCTACGCCGCCGAGCTGTGGCGGATCAAGGGTGAGCTCCTCTTCGGCAAGGTGCGCGCCAGTGGGAGAAAGAAGGGAGCAGGGACTGACGCCCTGCTGGACACGGCTCGCCGGTGCCTGGAGCGCTCGCTGCAGATCGCGCGGAGACAAGAGGCGAAGTCTCTCGAGCTCCGGAGCCTGATGAGCCTCGCGCGCATGCTCCAGAGGGGCGACAAGTCTTTCCGGACACACCGGCACCTCCGATCACTCCTCGCCTCGTTCACGGAAGGTTTCGACACGAAGGACCTCCGGGCCGGGCAGGCGCTCCTGGGCACTTGAGCCTCCTCGAAGGCGCCGCGGGCGCCCAGAGCGCTCTCGGCTTCACGGTGAACCTAATAGCGAGACAGGCCACTCAAACACGCCGTGAGCCTTTACGACGCAAGAGCGCTCGACACTTGGCAGGATGCACAGAAAGCGGGTGAAAAGAACAAGTTCATCGCCTCGAACCTGCTGCGAAGAGCCGCGGAGGCCTGCGGACTCAGCTCCGCTGACCGCCACTCCGCGCGGCGGGCTCGATCCGTCACCGGTGTATCGGTCATCCCGCGGCCTCAGCCAAGTTGCGGATGCGGACCAGGTTGTACGCGGCCAAGCTGAACAGGAACACCCAACTCACTCGCCGTCGGCCGCGGTGTCGCGCGGCCCGCGCCGCTCTAGAGCTTCAAGAAGAAGGACGCCCCGAGCGGGCCGCCGCCCGACGATCCGGGTGATCCCACGGTGGACTTCCACGAGGAGCGGCGGAGCAATAGTACGCACGTGTCGACGACCGATGCCGACGCGCGGCTGTTCCGCAAGGGCCAGGGGCACGAAGCCAAGCTCGTCTACCAGGGGCACGTGCTCATGGAGAACCGCCACGGCTTGGTCGTCGAGGGCGGCGTGACGCGGGCGAGTGGCTATGGGGAGCGCGCCGCGGCGCTGGAGATGCAGGGCCACCGGGCGACGGCAGGACGGATCACGGTGGGCGCCGACAAGGGCTATGACACGCGGGACTTCGTCGAGGCCCTCCGGCTGCGCCAGGTAACGCCGCAGGTGGCCCAGAACACCGCGAACCGGGCGAGTGCGATCGATGCGCGCACCACGCGCCACGCCGGCTA
>Ga0335071_10000557_pt1 | contig 41008 bp, 41 predicted proteins | sample Lox_Sample_15_FD_206724 | JGI IMG/M metagenome (GOLD analysis project Ga0335071, IMG submission 206724) | Soil microbial communities from Loxahatchee National Wildlife Refuge, Florida, United States - Lox_Sample_1.5 | ecosystem: Environmental > Terrestrial > Soil > Wetlands | place: USA... | reverse complement strand
GAGCTCGGCCGCCCAGCTGCGGGCCATGGCCTCGAGGGCCGCCTTGCTGCTCGCATACGCTCCCAGATAGGCGCGGGCGCTGTGGGCTGCCGCCGACGACACGAAAACGGCGCGGCCCGCATCCGATAGCCGCAACAGCGGCTCGAGCGTGCGGATGAGACGCCAGTTGGCGCTGACGTTCACGCGGAAGACCTCGTCCCAGAATTTCGCGTCGTGGTGGGAGAGGGGGCCGACCGTGCCGAGGATGGCGGCGTTGGCGACGAACACATCGAGCTGCCCGAAGCGGGCGTGCAACTGCGGGCCCAGCGGATCGATGCGGTCGAGGTCGCGCAAATCGAGCGGCACCAGGGTGGCGGCTCCGCCGACCGCCTTGACGGCGTCATCGAGTTCTTCGAGCCCGCCCACGGTGCGGGCGACGGCGATCACGTGCGCGCCCTCGGCCGCAAAGCGCTGCGCCACCGCCGCGCCGATGCCGCGCGAGGCGCCCGTTACCAATGCCACGCGTCCAGCCAGGCGCTTTGTCTCGGATGTGGACATGGTCACCGATAATGGGCGCGTTCGCGTCGGCGGCGCGCGGCGACGCGGAATGGAAACACGATGATGTTGATCACGATCAGGCCCACGATCAAACCCGCGAGGAAGAAATAGAGTCCGTCCACCGACATCTGCACCGCCGGCTGGAACACGTGCAGGGTCGAGCGCGCGATGTCCGCATCGAAATTGTTGAAGAACGCGGCGACGCGCCCGACTCCTGCACTCGCGTCCAGGCCTTGCGCCGCCTTGCCGCACCAGTCGGCGCGCTGCTGGACGCTCGCGAGGGCGCCCGGGGCCAGGCCGCTGTTGGCCGCGACGCGCGCGAGCTCGCTCTCGCAGGTGCTGAGGCTCGCCGTGTATTGCTGGATGAAGCTCGGCAGGACCGCGAACGACGCGGCCCCGACCGAAGCCCCGATGCCGTCGAGAAGGCTCTTGAGCATGCGACGGCGCCGGCAGAGGGCCGGATCAGGCGATCTCGAGCAGCGAAAGCTGCGCCGGGGCGCCGCCGCCTTCGTTGTCGGTCAGCCGGGTCGGATAATCGCCCGTGAAGCAGGCATCGCAGAATTGCGGATCCGCGCCGTCCCGGCCCTTGGGCTTGCCCATGGCCCGGTACAGGCCGTCGATCGACACGAAGGCGAGGCTGTCGGCGCCGATGAAGCGGGCCATGTCGTCGACGGTCAGGTTGTGCGCCAGGAGTTTCTCGCTCTCGGGCGTGTCGATGCCGTAGAAGCACGAATGCCTGGTGGGAGGGCTCGAGATCCGCATATGGACCTCGCGGGCCCCCGCCTGGCGGACCATCTCGACGATCTTCTTCGAGGTGGTGCCGCGCACGATCGAGTCGTCGACCAGGACCACCCGCTTGCCTTCGAGCATGGCGCGGTTGGCGTTGTGCTTCAGGCGCACGCCGAGATGGCGGATGTGGTCGGTTGGCTCGATGAAGGTCCGCCCGACATAGTGGTTGCGGATGATCCCGAGCTCGAAGGGAAGCTTCGCTTGGGCGGCGTAGCCGATGGCGGCCGGCACGCCGGAATCGGGGACCGGAACCACGATGTCCGCCGGAACGTGGCTTTCGCGCGCGAGCTCGGCGCCGATGCGCTGGCGCGCCGAATAGACCGACAGGCCGTCGATCACGGAATCGGGACGCGCGAAATAGATGTGCTCGAACACGCAGAAGCGCTTCTGCGCCTTGGGGAACGGCTTGACGCTGTGTACGCCGTCCGCATCGAGCACGACGAGCTCGCCCGGCTCGATCTCGCGCAGATATTTGGCGCCGATGATGTCGAGCGCGCAGGTCTCTGACGCGAGGATGTGCGCGTTCTCGAGCTGCCCGAGCACCAGCGGGCGGACCCCCAGCGGGTCGCGTACGCCGATCACCCGCTCGCGGGCGATGGCGACGAAGGAGTAAGCCCCTTCGAGCTGGCGCAACGCGGTCACCATGCGCTCGACCAGATCGCCCGCGGCCAGGGCCATCAGGTGGATGATGACCTCCGTGTCGGTCGTGGATTGGAAGATGCAGCCTCCACGCACCAGCGATTGGCGCAGCGAATGGGCGTTGGTGAGGTTGCCGTTGTGCCCGATCGCGAACCCGCCCACGTCGAAATCGGCGTAGAGCGGCTGCACGTTGCGCAGGATCGTATCGCCGGTGGTCGAGTAGCGGACGTGGCCGATGGCATGATTGCCGCGCAGCCGCGCCATGACGCTCTCGCTGCCGAAATTGTCGCCAACCAGCCCCATGCCGCGATGGCTATGGAACTGCGTCCCGTCGCAGGTGACGATGCCGGCGGCTTCCTGGCCGCGGTGCTGGAGCGCATGCAGCCCGAGGGCCGTATGCGCGGCCGCGTCCTTGTGCCCGTAAATGCCGAAGACGCCGCACTCTTCGCGCAGCTTGTCGTCATCGAAGGGATTGGTCAGGAGGTGACGCTGCGGAAGGCTCATCGGCTGCCCTTAGTCAACGACCGGCATCAACGACCGGCTTCGGGGGCGGAGCCCTCGGGAGGCTGGGCCCGCTGGATCAACCCGTCGAGGCCGTGCCGCTCGTCAGCCTTATACCCCGTTTCGCTGTCGGCCGTCGCGGGTTTCGCCTGCGGGGTCAACGGCGCCTTGAGGATCGCCTCATATTGTTGAACGCCGGTCACGCCCGTCTGGACCCGGCCGCCGACCGCCTGCACCCGGCCGCGCAGCTCGGGCGGGGCGAATCCGCGCAGATAGTCTGCAAGATGTTCGACCAGGGGGCGCGTGCGAGCCTCACGTAGCCAGACCGGCTGATCGCCGGCGGGGATGGCCCAGACCACGCCCAGCCACATCACCGCGACCAAAAGGATGCCGCGGACCAGGCCGAAGACGAAGCCGAGGCTGCGGTCGAGCGCGTTAAGCCCGGTGCCGCGCACGAGCGAGGCGATGCCGCCGCCGATCATCGAAAAGACGATCAGGCTGACGATGAAAAGTGCCGCACCGGTGACGATGTCGGCGAGCAGGGCATTGGCGATGAACCCCCGGACATAGGGCCGTGCGAGGCCGAATCCCCACAAGGTGACGAGGGCCGCCCCCACCCAGCTCGCCAGCGACAACACCTCGCGCACGAACCCGCGCGCCATGGCGAAGATGCCGGAGAGGACCACGAGGACGGCAACCGTGACGTCCGCCGGGTTGATCGGAAAGTCTTGCATACGCGACTACGCCATCTTCAGATCCGACCGCTCGCGGCGCCCGTTGCGCGCGGCCGGAGGACCAAACAACTCGACGAGGTCGGATAAAAGGGCGATTTCCGACACATCGATGGCACCGACGCGTTCCCCCTGTTCCCCTTTTCCTTGGGCTCCTTGCGGCCGCCGCCGACGGGGGCAGAGGGCACGCGAGAAGCCGAGCTTGGCCGCCTCTTTGAGACGGGCGTCCGCCTGGCCGACGGCGCGGACTTCGCCCGACAGGCCGATCTCACCGAAAATCACCGACGCCGGCGGCGCGGGATGGTCCGTCAAGGACGATACGAGTGCGGCCGCCACCGCGAGGTCCGCAGCCGGCTCGCCGATGCGCAGGCCGCCAGCCACGTTGAGATAGACATCGCTGCTTCCGAAAACAAGGCCGCAGCGCGTTTCGAGCACCGCTAAGATCATGGCAAGACGACCGGAATCCCAGCCGACCACTGCCCGGCGCGGGGTACCGAAGCCGGACGGCGCCACCAGCGCCTGGATTTCGACCAGCACCGGCCGGGTCCCTTCCATGCCCGCGAATACCGCCGCACCGCTGACCTCGCCGCGCCGCTCGGCGAGGAAGAGCGCCGAGGGATTGGGTACCTCGACGAGGCCGGCATCGGTCATCTCGAACACCCCGATCTCATCCGTCGGGCCGAAGCGGTTCTTCACGGAGCGCAGGATGCGAAACTGGTGTCCGCGCTCGCCTTCGAAATAGAGGACCGTATCCACCATGTGCTCCAAAACACGCGGTCCGGCGATCATCCCTTCCTTGGTCACGTGGCCGACCAGGAGGATGGTCGTGCCGCGGCGCTTGGCGAGGCGGATGAGCTCGCCCGCGCAGGCGCGCACTTGCGCGACCGTGCCCGGAGCGGAGTCCAGCGTGTCGAGATACATCGTCTGGATCGAATCGATCACGGCCAAGGTCGGCCCGCCCGCCGCGTCCAGGCTCGCGAGCACGTCGCGCAGGTTCGTCGCGGACGCGAGCGCCACGTCGGCCCGTGCCAGGCCCAGCCGCGCCGCGCGCATGCGGATCTGATCGATCGCCTCCTCGCCCGAGATATATGCAACCGGCGTGGCGGCGGAGAGGGCCGCCGTCACCTGGAGGAGGAGCGTGGACTTGCCGATGCCGGGGTCGCCGCCGACCAGCACGGCCGATCCCGGGACGAGGCCGCCGCCGCATACGCGGTCGAACTCGGCGATGGCGCTGACCCGCCGCGCCGCCGGAGCCGTGGCGCCGGCCAGCCCCACGAACTCGAGACGGCTGCTTTTCCCCGCGCCGCGCTTGGCGGCGTGCGGCGCCAGCTCCGGAGCCGCTTCTTCGACGATCGTGTTCCAGGCACCGCAGGCTTCGCATTTGCCGGACCAGCGTGGTGCCGTCGCCCCGCAGGCCTGGCAGACATAGTGGTTCTCGCGGCGCGCCACGCGGGCTTACCGCGCTGTGCGCCAGCGGACCCGCCCGCCGCAGCCGAGCGCAGCTCGGCGAAGGCGGGTCACGCGCGCACCTGCATCTGGATCGGCCCTTCGGCGCGGCCGTGAACGAACTGGTCGACATATTCGTTCGGTGCGCGCTCGATATCGGCGACCGGGCCGGTCCAGATGATCTTGCCGCCGTAGAGCATCGCGATGCGGTTGGCGATGTGCCGGGCGCTCTTCATGTCGTGCGTGATCGACACTGCGGTTGCGCCGAGCTCCTTCACGCATTTGACGATCAGCTTGTCGATCACGTCGGACATGATCGGGTCGAGCCCGGTCGTGGGCTCGTCGAAGAAGATGATCTCGGGCCGGCTGGCGATGGCGCGGGCGAGGCCCACGCGCTTTTTCATGCCGCCCGACAGTTCGGCCGGCGATAAATCGCCGACGTCGGGCGTGAGGCCCACGGCGGCGAGGTTCTGGATCGCGATCGGTTTTGCCTCGGCTTTCGACATCCCGTGCGCCTGGATCAGACCGAACGCCACGTTCTCCCAGACCGACAGCGAATCGAAGAGGGCGGCACCCTGGAAGAGCATACCGAATTTGCGGTTCACCCGCTCGCGTTCCGACGACGAGATGCCGACCACTTCCTCGCCGTCGATCTTGATGCTGCCGGCCTCGGGGGGGAGCAGGCCGAGGATGCATTTCAGCAGCACCGATTTGCCGCTGCCCGAGCCGCCGATGACCACGACGGACTCGCCGACGCCGACGTCGAGATCGACGCCGTCGAGGACCTTCTTGCGGCCGAAATACTTCTTCAGGCCTCGGATCGAGATTTTCGGTGCAGCGCTCATTTCGGTCCGAAGAAGATCTGGGTGAGCACGTAGTCGAAGACGAGGATCAGGATCGAGGCCGAAACGACCGCGTTCGTGGTGGCGCGGCCCACGCCCTGCGCGCCGCCTTCGCTGTGATAGCCGTGATAGCAGCCCATCAGCGAAATCAGGAACCCGAACACCGCCGACTTGACCAGGCCCGAGTAGACATCGTCGAAGGTGAGATAGTCGTAGGTGCGCTTGAGATAGGCGGCGGGATTGAACCCGAGCTTGTAGACGCCCACGAGGTAGCCGCCGAACACGCCGATGATATCGGCAATGAGCACCAGGCACGGCAGCATCAGGAGGCCGGCGGTCAGCCGCGGCCCGACGAGGTATTTCTGCGGATCGGTCGAGAGGGTGACCAGCGCATCGATCTGCTCGGTGACGCGCATGGTGCCGATCTCGGCGGCCATTGCCGCACCGACGCGGCCCGCGACCATCAAAGCTGCGATGACCGGGCCGAGCTCGCGCGTGACCGACAGGACGACGACGGTCGCGACCGCACTTTCCGCCGAGAAGCGCGCAAAGCCGGTGTAGCTCTGCAGCGCCAGCACCATGCCGGTGAAGAGCGCGGTGAGGCCGACCACCGGCAGTGAGAAATAGCCGATCTCCAGCATCTGCCGCCCGATCTGGCGGAAGTACCAGGGCGGGGCGACCGCGTGCACGACGGCGCGGATCGTGAACAGGGTGAGCCGTCCGATCGCACCCAGAAAGCCGAGGAAGACCCGGCCGATGATGGCGAGGAAGTTCATCGCGATGCCGGTCCGCCCTTGTAGATGCGGTGATAACGGCGGCCGAGCCGCGTCAGGATCTCGTAGGCGATCGTGCCGGCGGCGGTCGCGACGTCGTCGACCGGCAGGTGGCCGCCGAGCAGTTCGACCGTGTCGCCGGGTGCCACGTCCGGAGCCGCCGTGATGTCGAGCGTCATGAGATCCATGGAAACGCGGCCGATGACGGGCACGCGGAGGTCTCCGATATAGGCGCTGCCGCGATTGCTGAGGCTGCGCGGCCAGCCATCGGCATAACCGGCCGCCACGGTCGCGATTCGGGTGCGCCCTGTGATGCGGTGGGTGGCACCATATCCAACGCTCCGTGGTGGGTCAACGTCGCGGATTTGCAGGATTTTTCCCCGCAGCGTCACGACCGCCCGCAGGGGGTTCGGACGTCCCGGCAACGGGTTGACGCCGAACAGGGCCGCCCCCGGGCGTACGAAGTCGAAGTGGTAGGCGGGGTTGAGAAAGATCCCCGAGGAGTTCGCGAGACTGGCGCGCACCCGCGGAAATGCCGCGCGCACGGTTTGGAACGTCGCCAGCTGCTGGGCGTTCAGCGGCTGCTCCGGCTCCTCGGAGCAGGCCAGGTGGCTGATCACGGCGTGGAGCGCCAGGCCTTCGAGGCGGCCCGGTGCGGCCAGTGCGAGCGCATCGCCGGGCGCGAGGCCCAGCCGCGACATGCCCGTGTCGACGTGCAGGATGGCGGGCAGGGGGCGCCCGGAGGACCGCGCGGCCCGTTGCCAGCATTCGACCTGCGCCATGTCGTTGAGAACCGGAATGAAGCCGCGCCTGCGGAATGCGCCTTCTTCTCCGTGCAACAGACCGTTCAGGACGCAGACAGCCGCTTGGGCCGGAACGACGCGCCGGATGGCTTCGGCTTCTTCGAGCTGCGCCACGAAGAACTCGCGGCACCCCGCCGCGGCCAGCGCCGGGACGACCCGTTCGGCGCCCAGGCCGTAGGCATCGGCCTTCACGACGGCGGCACACGTCGTCGGCCGGCGCAGCTGTTTGCGGAGCGTACGGTAATTCGCGGCGATCGCCGCGAGGTCGATCGTCAAGGTCGACTGCGACGGGTGGCCTGAAGCACCCGGACGGACCGGCCGCCGCCTAATCGCCATCGGGCGGCAAATCGCTGCCGTCTGGTGCGAGATTGTCGAATTTCGTGAAGCGCCCTTCGAACAGCAGCTTGACGGTGCCCGTGGGGCCATGGCGCTGCTTGGCGATGATGACGTCGGCAAGGTTGTGGATCTGGTTCATCTTTTCCTGCCAGTCCGCCATCCGGCCGACGAACTTGTCGTTCGGCTCGTCTTCGCGTCGCTCGGGTTCGCGTTCGTAATAGGCTTGTCGGTAGACGAACATCACCACGTCCGCGTCCTGCTCGATCGTGCCCGATTCGCGCAGATCCGCGAGCTGCGGCCGCTTGTCCTCGCGTTGCTCGACCGCGCGTGAGAGCTGCGACAGCGCCAGCACCGGCACGTTCAGCTCCTTGGCCAGCGCCTTGAGGCCGCGGGTGATCGCCGAGATTTCCTGGACCCGGTTCTCGGGGCGCGATCCGGCAGGCGAACCGAGGAGCTGCAGGTAGTCGATCACGATCATGTCGAGGCCGTGCGTGCGCTTGAGGCGGCGGGCGCGCATGCGCAGCAGCGGCACGCTCAGGGCCGGCGTGTCGTCGATGAACAGCGGCAGCCCCTCGAGCTCGGCGCTCGCTTCCACGAACTTCTGGAAATCCGTGCTTTTCACGGCACCACGGCGAATGTCGTCGGCGGAGATCTCGGTCTTTTCCGCCAGCAGGCGGGTGGCCAGCTGCTCGGCCGACATTTCGAGCGAGAACAGCGCCACGACGCCGCCGTCGAGCGGTTGATCGTTGTCGGCCTGGCCGGCCTGCTTGCGCGCCTCGACGGCGTCGTGCCTGGCCTTGGCCGCACTGTAGGCCATCTTGGTCGCCAGCGCCGACTTGCCCATGCCCGGGCGGCCCGCGAGGATGATCAGGTCCGACGGGTGAAGGCCGCCCAGCTTGCGGTCGAGATCGATCAGACCGGTGGTCACGCCAGTGACGTGGCTGTTCCGCTTGTGCGCGGCCTCGGCCATCTTCACTGCTTCGGCGGTCGCCTTCACCAGCGGCTTGAGCCCGCCTTCGCTCTCGCCCTTGGTCGCGAGATCGAAGAGCGTCTGCTCGGCGAGCTCGATCTGGTCCTTGGCTGCGGTCTCGAGATCGTGGGCGTAGGCGCGGTTGACGACGTCCTCGCCGAGGCCGATCAACTGCCGGCGCAGATAGAGGTCATGGACGATGCGGCCGTGGTCGGCGACATTGATGATCGTCACCGCAGCGGCGGCGAGCTTGCCGAGATAGGCCGGTCCGCCGATCTCGGTGAGGGTCGCGTCCTGCTCGAAGAAGTTCTTGAGGGTGGTGGCGCTGGCGATCTGGCCGCGATTGATCAGCTTGCCGCAGGCATCGAAGATCCGGGCGTGCCGCGGGTCGGTGAAATGGTCCGGTTGTAAGAAATCTGCAACTTTCTCGAACGCCCGGTTGTTGGCCAGGATCGCGCCGAGGAGCTGTACCTCGGCCTCGAAATTGTGCGGCGGGCTGCGCAGCGACAGCGCGTCTTCGTCGCGCGTCTTGAGGGGAGAAACGTTGGTGCGCGCTGGTTCCATAGACGTGTATGTGACGTTCGAGGGACAGGCACGTTACAACGCCGCTCGCGGCGAACGGCAGAGTTTCGCGACTCGTCTCGAAAATTCAGTCAGTGGATAACGCGAGAGTTGGGGATAATTCAACCGGCTGCGCCGGAAGCCCGGCCCGCTGCATGTTTTAGGCGCCGCACCCGCGCGGGTGCGGCGCAAAAGTCTGTTCGAAACCGCGAGCGACTCGACTCAGGAGGCGAGGGCGCCCACGGTCGCGTGGGTGTTTTCCCAGTCGTGGATATAATCGCGGGTGCGCGGCACCGCATCGACGCGCTTGGCCAGCTGCATCTGGAAGACCATGTGGCCTTCGCGGCGGAACGCGACTTCGCTCCCGGCGAGGTAGAACTCCCACATCCGGCAGAAGCGCTCGTCGTAGATCTTGCGGATCTGGTCGCGCGCCCGGTTGAAGCGCCGCCGCCACTCGCGCAGCGTATCGGCGTAATGCAGGCGCAGGATCTCGATATCGGTCACCCACAAGCCCGCACGCTCGACGATCGGCAGCACCTCGGACAGCGCCGGCGCATAGCCGCCCGGGAAAATGTATTTGCGGATCCAGGGGTTGGTAACACCCGGGCCGTCACTGCGGCCGATCGAGTGCAAGAGTGCGACTCCATCGTCGGCCAGCAGGTCGCGCACCTTGGCAAAGAACTCCGGGTAGTGGCGGACACCGACATGCTCGAACATGCCGACCGACACGATCCGGTCGAACTTTCCGGTTTGCTCGCGGTAATCGCGGAGGTGGAACTTGACCCGGTCGGCGAGCCCGGCCGCTGCGGCGCGTCGATTCGAGACCTCGAGCTGCTCGGTCGACAAGGTAACGCCTTGCACGGAACCGGCGCCGGCGCGCGCGAGGTACATGCCAAGCCCGCCCCAGCCGGAGCCGATGTCGAGGACCTTCAAGCCGGGCTTCAGCAGCAGCTTGGCGCCGATATGCCGCTTCTTGTTGTCCTGCGCCGCCTCGAGGGAGTCGTTGCCGGTGCGGAAATAGGCGCAGGAGTACTGGCGGTCCGCGTCCAGGAAGAGGTCGTAGAGTTGGCCCGATAGGTCATAGTGGTGGTGCACGTTCTCGCGGGCCCGCGGCGCCGGATTGAACTGCTGCAAGGCGCGGAAGAGCCTGTCGATCCGGTAGAGCGGATCGAACGCGCTGAAGCTCGGTAAGCGCTGCGTGTTCTGCGCGCACAGATCGAGGAACTGGAAGATATCGGCGTTCTCGATGGTGAGCCGGCCGTCCATGAAGGCCTCGCCGACCGCCAGACGCGGATTGAGGGCGAGCGCCCATTCGACGGCTTTGTCGTGCAGGCGCACCGTGATCTCAGGGCCTGGCAGATCGCCGCCGTATATCGAGCGGCGGCCCTTTGCATCAATGACCGTCAGGCGCCCGATTTTGAAAAGGATGCGGAAGAGGCGAGACAGCAGCACCATGCGATAACGTCCTGGCGGTCCCCACCGCCTTCTTTGCAATAAGTTAAGGTCATTTTTTCCCGCCTGTAAAGGGTGCCTTAGAAGCGTTCAAAAGCGTCACATTGTGGCGGGGGCGCGGCCGGTGCGACACGCGTCCCACAGCAAAACGGCGCCCGTTGGGCGCCGTTCCATGGCTGCGATTGCAACCGCCGCTTATTCGGCGTCTTCAGCCTTCGCCTTCTTTGCCTTGGCCTTTTTCTTCTTCGGCTCGGCCGGTGCCTCGGCCTCGGCGGCCGCGGGCTCCGGCTCGGCGGCCGGGGCGGCAGCCGCCGCCTCGGCTGCGGCTTCGGCCTCTGCGGTCGCGGGCGCGCCCGCCGCCTTGCCGGCCGCCTGCATCGCGGCCTCTTCCTCGCTCGGGGCCACGTTGAGCGTGACCGAGACCGTCACCTCCGGGTGCAGCGCCACGCGCGTCTTGTGCAGCCCCAGGGTCTTGATCGGTACGTCGAGCATGATCTGCCGGCGGTCCACCGTGAATCCGGCGGCGGTGATCGCGGTTGCGATGTCGCGCGTGGTCACCGAGCCGTAGAGCTGGCCGAACTCGCCCGCCTGGCGGATGATGATCACCGAGATACCGTCGAGCTTGGACGACACCTTCTCGGCGTCCTGGCGGCGGGTGAGGTTCTGGGCCTCGAGCTGCGCGCGCTGTTTCTCGAAGTACTCGCGGTTCTCCTTGGTGGCGCGCAGGGCCTTTTTCTGCGGCAGGAGATAATTGCGCGCGAAGCCCGGCTTGACCTTCACGACGTCGCCCATCTGGCCGAGCCGTTCGATGCGTTCCAACAGAATGACGTCCATCTGATCCTCCTCAGGTACGAGGGCCGCCGGCGGCGCGGCGGCGCAAATTGAGCCACGGTTCGGCCAGGCCAAGCAGCATGGCGATGATCAACGGCCAACCGAAGACAAACATGAAGGCATAGGCGGCACCCAGGAGCGGGCCGCGATGCGGCGAGGTCCGGAGCAGCGCGTGCATGACCCCGAGCCCGGCCAGCGCATAGGCGAGTGCTAGGATGACAGCGAGGTTCGTGCCGACGAACGCGGCGTGCCCGGGCATGAATGCGCCGGCCAGCGCGATCGCGAACGCGCCGCGCAGCCATCCGGGCAGGTCGATGTCGGCCATGGCCGGGCTGGGGCGGAAATTGCGGCCGAAGCGCGCGAGCAGCCCTTGAGCGAGCACGGCGTTGGCGAGGATCATGGTGAGCCACGATGCGATCACGATGCCCGGGAAGACACGTGCCAGCGCCGTCGCCATCGCTGCGAGCGAGTCCGCATCGACGTCGTTGCCGATAAAGGCGCGGACGCCGTCGCCGATCACGCGCCCGAGCACGCCCTCGGCCCCGCCCGGCTCACCTAGCAGGAGCGTGTAGAAGGCGAAAAACGCGGCCACGCCAAGGCCGGCCAGGGCGGTGATCAACGCGCCGGCCGACAGCCACTCGACCCCGCCCTCGGGCGACGGTCGGTTCAGCTGGGCAAGAACGGTCATCAGGACGGCCGGCAGGGCGTTGATCAGGAAATACGCGCCGGCGAAGGTGAACCCGCCGGCGAGCGCCAAACCCGCCACCGCCACCAGGCCCGCGAATGCGGCACCCGTGGCGCCTACCCACAGCCCGACCAGGAACAGCGGCAGCTGCGCCAGGTAGGCGAAGATGAGGGCGCCGAACGAGCCGGTGAGGAGTGTCGCGTGGAACACGGCACTCAGCGCACCGGCACCCGCGGCGGCGAGTGCGAAACTGGGCATGGCGATGACGGTTGCCTGAGGCGGCCCGCTTCAGCTCACGACGTAGGGCAACAGGCCGAGGAAGCGCGCGCGCTTGATGGCCTGCGCGAGCTCGCGCTGCTTCTTCGCCGAGACCGCGGTGATGCGCGACGGCACGATCTTGCCGCGCTCGGAGATGAAGCGCTGCAGGAGGCGCACGTCCTTGTAGTCGATCTTCGGCGCATTGGGGCCGGAGAACGGGCAGGTCTTGCGGCGGCGGAAAAACGGCCGGCGTGCGGCCATGCCGCCCTGTGCCGTGGCACTCATGGCTGGGCTCCTTCGCTGGGCATTGCGTCGCGCGGGCCGTCGTCGCGGCGGCGCGGAGGTCCGCGGTCACGGTCGCCGAAGCGGTCACCGCGCTCGCCGCGGTCGTCGCGCTTCTGCAGGATCGCCGATGGGCCCTCTTCGAGCTCGTCGACCTTGATGGTGAGGAACCGGATCACATCCTCGTTGAGACCCATCTGCCGCTCGACTTCCTGGATGGCGGCCGGCGGGGCGTCCACGTTCATGAGGATGTAGTGGCCCTTGCGGTTCTTGCGGATGCGGAAGGCGAGGTTGCGCAGGCCCCAGGACTCGCGCTTCTTCACGTCGCCGCCCTTCTCCTTGATGATCGCGGTGAACTGGTCGGCCAGGGCGTCGACCTGGGCCTGGGACAAATCCTGACGCGCAATGAACACGTTCTCGTAGAACGGCATCGACTGGTCTCCTCATGGCTAATACCCAGACCGGCGCCATCCTCGGGTCATCCGACGGGCGGGGCCGCTGGGCCAAGCCGGCCCATTGATCTCGAGACAAGACCGCAGACCGGCAAGGAGGCGGCCGGATGTCTCCCGGCCGCTGCGAAGGGCGCGACTATACACCGAACCCGCTGGGGCGCAAGCGTTAGCGAACCGGTACATCGGGCGGGGCCGTGCGGCAGAAAACGGCTCTAATCTGCTGATCCTGCTCGCTTAGTCTCGCGCTTTAAAAGTAAGATCTGAAGACGCGGCGGCGGCCGCGCCGCTTGACAGGCCGCGAGCCGGCGCGTACGTGAGCCGACCTTTGTGACGAATCCGAGATGAGCCGAGCATTCATATTTCCCGGCCAGGGTTCCCAGGCCGTTGGCATGGGGCGCGAACTGGCCGCTGCTTTTCCGGCGGCCCGACTGGTCTTCGAAGAGATCGACGAGACGCTGAAGCAGAAGCTCTCGAAGCTGATGTTCGAAGGGCCGGAGGCCGAGCTCACCCTCACGGCCAACGCCCAGCCGGCCTTGATGGCCGTCAGCATGGCGGTCGTGCGCGTGCTGGAGACCGAGGCCAAGCTCGATATCGGGACCGCGGTGGCGTTCGTGGCCGGGCATTCGCTCGGCGAATATTCGGCGCTCGCGGCGGCGCGCACGTTTTCACTGGCCGATGCGGCGCGGCTTCTGCGCCTGCGCGGCGACGCCATGCAGAAGGCGGTGCCGGTCGGCGACGGCGCGATGGCGGCCGTGCTCGGCCTCGACGCGGATGCGGTGCAGGCGATGGCGGCGGAGGCGACAAAGGCGCCCGACGGGACCACCGAAATCTGCCAGGTGGCGAACGACAACGCGCCGGGCCAGGTGGTGGTGAGCGGCGCCAAGGCCGCGGTGGCGCGCGCGGTCGACATCGCCAAGGCCAAGGGCAAGCGGGCGATTCCGCTGCCGGTGAGCGCTCCGTTCCATTGCGCCATGATGAAGCCGGCGGCGGATGCGATGGCCGAAGCGCTGTCCCGCACCACGATGGCGCCGCCGCGCGTGCCGTTGGTCGCGAACGTCACGGCGCAGGCGGTGAGCGATCCGCTCACCATCAAGGATCTCCTCGTGCAGCAGGTCACGGCGCTGGTGCGCTGGCGCGAGAGCTGCCTGTATATGAAGGGGCGCGGCGTCGATACCGTGGTCGAGCTGGGGGCCGGCAAGGTCCTGACCGGCCTCGCCAAGCGCATCGATTCCGAGCTCGCCGGGGTGAGCGTAAACACGCCGGCCGATATCGACGCATTCATGAAGACGCTCTGACATGTTCGACCTCTCCGGCAAATGCGCGCTCGTCACCGGTGCCTCGGGCGGCATCGGTGGTGCCATCGCCGTGTCGCTGGCAGGGCAGGGGGCCCGCGTAGCCCTGTCGGGCACGCGCCTCGAGGCGCTGCAGCAGATGGCGGCGACGATCGGCGACAAGGCGGTCGTCGTGGCCGGCGATCTCGCCGACGCGGCGGCGACCGAAGGGCTGATCAAGGAGGCCGAGGCCAAGCTCGGCCAGGTCGACATCCTGGTTAACAACGCGGGCCTGACACGCGACGGGCTCGCCGTGCGCATGAAGGACGAGGACTGGCAGAAGGTTCTCGATGTCAACCTGACCGCGGGCTTCCGCCTGGCGCGCGCGGCCCTGCGCGGCATGATGAAGCGCCGCTGGGGCCGCATCATCGGCATCACCTCGGTCGTGGGCGTCACCGGGAATGCCGGGCAGGCCAATTATGCCGCCGCCAAGGCGGGCATGATCGGGATGTCGAAGGCGCTGGCCGCCGAGGTCGCCTCGCGCGGCATCACGGTGAACTGCGTGGCGCCTGGCTTCATTACTACGCCGATGACCGCCGGGCTGCCGGACGAGGTGAAGGCGAAAGCGACCGCTGCCATCCCGGCCGGGCAGTTCGGAACCGGTGCCGACGTGGCCGCCGCGGTGGTGTATCTGGCAAGCGCCGAGGCCGCCTATGTGACCGGCCAGACGCTGCATGTGAACGGGGGCATGGCGATGATCTGATCCCCGGACGGGCCGGGAAGGGGCTTGCCCACCGCCCGGAGGGTTGCTACTCATGCGGCGACAATTATGCTAACAGACGGCGGCTTCATCCGCGGCACCCGGGCCGATCGACCCGTGGCTGAGCGGAGCCCAAGAAGCAACAAATTCGGAAATCCAGCGGAAAGGTTTTTCAGATGAGCAGCGTCGCAGAACGCGTGAAGAAAATCGTGGTCGAGCACCTCGGGGTCGACGAGGCGAAGGTGACCGAGAACGCGAGCTTCGTGGACGATCTCGGCGCGGACAGTCTGGACACGGTCGAGCTGGTGATGGCGTTCGAGGAGGAGTTCGGGTGCGAGATCCCGGACGACGCCGCGGAGAAGATCACGACCGTGAAGGACGCGATCACGTTCATCGAATCGCGCAAGTAACGCGCAAGCGACGCGACCCGGCGGGTCGATGATCGGAACTTCACCATGACTCGACGGGTGGTCGTCACCGGGCTTGGAATGGTCACGCCGCTGGCGTGCGGTGTCGAGCCGACATGGAAGAAGCTGGTGGCCGGCGAATCGGGCCTGCGCGCCATCCAGTCGTTCGACGTCTCGGACCTGCCGTGCAAGATCGGCGGTCAGGTTCCGCGTGGCGAGACGTCGTCGGGGTTGTTCAACGCCGACGACTGGGTGCCGCCCAAGGACCAGCGCAAGATGGACGAGTTCATCATCTTCGCGATGACCGCGGGCTCGCAGGCGGTCGAGGACTCGGGCTGGAAACCGCAGAGCGACGAGGAGCGCGACCGCACCGGCGTGCTGATCGGCTCGGGCATCGGCGGGCTCAAGACCATCCACGACACCTCGATCATCTTGGCCGAAAAAGGGCCGCGCCGGGTCAGCCCGTTCTTCATCCCCTCGGCGCTGATCAACCTCGCCTCGGGCCAGCTGTCGATCAAATACGGCTTCCGCGGTCCGAACCATTCGGTCGTGACCGCGTGCTCGACCGGCGCGCATGCGATCGGCGACGCCACCCGCCTCATCCAGCTCGGCGACGCCGACGTGATGGTGGCCGGCGGTGCCGAGGCGGCGATCTGCCGGCTGGGCATGGCGGGATTTGCCGCGGCCCGGGCGCTGTCGACCAATTTCAACGACACGCCGGAGCGCGGGTCGCGGCCGTGGGACAAGGACCGCGACGGCTTCGTCATGGGCGAAGGCTCGGGTGCCGTCGTCCTCGAGGAGTACGAGCACGCGAAGAAGCGCGGCGCGAAGATCTACGCCGAGATCGTGGGCTACGGGCTGTCGGGCGATGCTCACCACATCACGGCACCGGCCGAGGACGGCAACGGCGGCTTCCGGTCGATGCGCGCGGCCTTGCGCAGCGCCAAGCTCAATGCCGAGGACATCGATTACGTGAATGCGCACGGGACGTCCACGCCGCTCGGCGACGAGATCGAGCTGGGTGCCGTCAAGCGCCTGTTCGGCGATCACGCCTACAAGCTGTCGATGTCGTCGACCAAGTCGTCGATCGGACATCTCCTGGGGGCGGCGGGCAGCGTCGAGGCGATCTTCTGCATCCTCGCCATCCGCGACCAGGTGGCGCCGCCCACCCGTAACCTCGACAATCCATCGGAAGGCTGCGACATCGATCTGGTCCCGCACCAAGCCAAGCGCCGGAAGATCCGCCACGCCCTGTCCAATTCGTTCGGCTTCGGCGGCACGAATGCGAGCCTCGTGATCTCCGCGGTCAACTGACGCAACCAACGACGAAAGGCGCCTCCCGATGCAGGCTGGCGGCCTCCGGTCCTTCCTGCTCACCGGCGTTGCGCTGGTCTTCGTCGTATCGGTCGTCATTCTGATCGGCTGGATCCGCTACACGAACCCGGGACCGCTCACCGAGTCGCGCACCGTCATCATTCCGCGCGGCTCGGGTGTCGACGACATCGCCCACCAGCTCTGGCAGGCCGGAATCCTGGGCGATCCCTATTCCTTCATCCTCGGTGTGCGCATCGACGGAAATGCGCCGCGTCTGCGCTCGGGCGAGTACGCATTCGCGGCACGGATCACGCCGCGCGACGTGGCCGGCGAGCTGGCGACCGGCCGCACGGTGATCCGCCGGCTCACGGTGCCGGAAGGTCTCACCACCGCTCAGGTGCTGGCGCTCATCCAGACCGCCGAGGGGCTCGAAGGCGAGATCGGCCCGACGCCCGCCGAAGGCGCCTTGCTGCCGCAGACGTTCTTCTACACGTGGGGGGACTCACGTCGACAGGTGGTCCTGCGCGCCGAGCGCGCGATGAGCGAGACGCTGGCCCAGCTATGGGCCAACCGCGCGTCCAAGCTCCCCCTGCGCACGCCCGAAGAGGCGGTGATCCTCGCCTCGATCGTGGAGAAGGAGACCGCGTTGGCCACCGAGCGGCCGCATGTCGCGGGCGTGTTCCTCAACCGGCTCAGGCAGAATATGCGGCTGCAGGCCGACCCCACGGTCATCTACGGGCTGACGCACGGCCAGGGGCCGCTCGACCGGCCGCTGACGCACGTCGACCTCGAGTCCTCCAGCCGCTGGAACACCTACACGATCGACGGCCTGCCGCCGACGCCGATCGACAATCCCGGTCGCGCCTCGCTGGAAGCCGTGCTGCAGCCGGCGGATACCGACGACCTCTATTTCGTGTCCGACGGAGCGGGCCGCCACGTCTTCGCGAAAACCCTGGCCGAGCACAACCGCAACGTGGCGCGTCTTCGCGAGGCGGAGCATGCCCGCGCGCCGAATTAGCGGCGCCGGTCAGAGTTTCCGCGGTGCCATGCGCAGCAGTGCATCGCTCAGCGCGGTCGGCTGGCTCTGGAGCAGCCAGGAGAGCGCGTACATCGGCCACGGAAAGGCGATGCGCCCGCGGTTGCGCGCAAGCCCGCGGACGATGATCCGGGCGGCGCGCTCGGCGGTCATCAGGAACGGCATCGGGAACTGGTTGACCTGCGTCATCCGGGTGTCGACGAAGCCCGGGCAGATGACAGAGACCTCGACCCCCTTGCGCGCGAGCTCGACCCTGAGGCCCTCGCCCCACACGCGCGCCCACGCCTTGGTCGCGCAGTAGGTGGGGGCGCCCGGGAAGCCGCGGAACGACGCGAGCGAGGACATGAGCGCGATCTGGCCGCGTCCGCGCGCGGCCAGCGCCGGAAGCAGCGGCGTCACCGTGTTCACCACGCCATGGACGTTGACCGCGATGATGTTGTCCACCTGTTCGGGCGATTCCTCGCCGCGGCCGGTACCGCCGGACACGCCGGCATTGGCGATGACGAGGTCGAGCGCATGCGACCGGTCCATTTCGAGCAGCCAGGCTTCGAGCTCCGGGGCCAGGGCCACGTCGAGCGCCGTCTCGGTCACCGCCGCGCCCTGCGCCCGGCAGGCTGCGCCGACTTGTGCGACCCGCTCCGCGTTGCGGCCGACCAGCGCCAGGAAGACGCCCGGCCGGGCATACGCGCGCGCCAGCGCCTCGCCGAGGCCGCTCGACGCGCCGGTAATAAGGATGCTGCGCGGGTCGCGCACGCGTCACCGTCGTCGTTGTTCGACTGGGTTTGTGCCCTTATAGTATCGACGAGGGCGGCCTCGCACTAGATGTTGCGAACCGAGAGGTCAGGGTGGCGATTTCGAGCATGACAGGGTTTGCCCGCTCCAGCGCATCGGGAGCCGGCTGGACGTGGGAAGTCCGGAGCGTCAACGGGCGCGGCCTCGACGTGCGCTGCCGCCTGCCGGCCGGGCTCGATCATCTCGAGGCCCAGATCCGCGGCCTCGTCGGCAAGCACGCGACGCGCGGCAACGTCACCGTGACGTTGACCCTCAACGCCGCCGAGACGGGGCAGCGGCCGCGCCTCAACCAGGCGGCACTCGACGACATCCTGGAGATCGCGCGCGATCTTCAGAGCAAGATCGACGTGGCGGCACCGCGCCTCGACGGGCTCCTCGCGCTCCGCGGCGTGCTGGACTTCGGCGAAGGCGCGGATCTGCCCAAGGACGCGGATCTCCTGGCATCGCTCACCGACGTGCTGGTGACCTTCGGCCGCGCGCGCGCGGAGGAGGGGCGCGACATCGAACGCGCGATGACCGGCCATCTCGACGAGATCGACAGCCTCACGCGCGACGCGGCAACGTGCGCCGGCGCCCAGCCCGCCGCGATCAAGGCGCGCCTGGAGGCGCAGCTTGCGGAACTGCTCGGCGGCCAGCCTCCGGTGCCGGCCGAGCGGCTGGGTGCGGAGGTGGCGCTGCTTGCCACGCGCGCCGACGTGCGCGAGGAGCTCGACCGGCTCGCAGCGCACCTCAAGGCCGCGCGCGCCCTGTTCCGGGACGGAGGAGCGATCGGGCGCAAGCTCGAGTTCCTGTCGCAGGAGTTCAACCGCGAGGCCAACACCCTGTGCTCCAAGTCCGCCGATATCGAGCTGACGCGCCTCGGACTGGCGCTCAAGGCGAGCATCGACCGGCTGCGCGAGCAGGCCGCCAACATCGAATAGGCGCCCGATCCGAAGACGCTCATGACGCAAGAGATCTCCCGCCGCGGCCTGATGCTGGTGCTCTCTTCGCCCTCCGGGGCCGGCAAGACGTCGATTTCGCGCGAGCTGCTGCGCCAGGACCAGAACCTGGTGATGTCGATATCGGCCACGACGCGGCCGATGCGCCCGGGCGAGATTGAGGGCCAGGACTACTACTTCGTCCCGCCCGATGCGTTCGACGGGATGATCACGCGCGGCGAGTTTCTCGAGCACGCGACCGTGTTCAACCATCGCTACGGCACCCCGCGCGCTCCGGTGGAGAGCGCGCTGGCGTCGGGCCGCGACGTCCTGTTCGACATCGACTGGCAGGGCACACAGCAGATCGGCGAGACCGCGCGCGCGGATCTGGTGAGCGTCTTCATCCTCCCGCCGTCGACCAAGGAGCTGGAGCGCCGGCTCACGACCCGTGCGCAGGATCCGCCGGCCGTGGTCGCGCAGCGCATGGCCAAGGCCTCGGACGAGATGAGCCATTACTTCGAATACGACTACATCGTCATCAACCACGATCTCGCGCGTAGCGTGGCACAGGTGCGGGCCATCCTGACCGCCGAGCGCCTGCGGCGCATCCGCCAGATCGGCCTGTCCGAATTCGTGGGCAAGCTGCGCGACGGCCACTAACCGGCGCCGCCGTTCATCCGCTGAAACGCGCGTGCCAGCGCGCAGAACTCCTCGATCGAGAGCTCCTCCGCTCGCCGCGTCGGTGCTATGCCCGCCGCCGCCAGCAGGGCCGCGGCGTCGCCGCCCAGCGTGCGCAGGCTCTGGCGCAGCATCTTGCGGCGCTGGCCGAAGGCCGCGGCGGTGACGCGCTCGAGGATCTCCGGGTCGGCCGGGGACACGGGGCTCGCGCGCGGCACGATCTCGACGACCGTCGAATCGACCTTGGGCGGCGGGGTGAAGGCGCGGCGGTGCACGTCGAACAGCCGGCGCACCTCGGCGCGCCATTGCGTGGCGATGGCAAGACGGCCGTAGCCCGCCTCGCCGGTCTTCGCGGCCAGACGGTCGGCCACCTCTTTCTGGAACATCAAGGTCATCGAGGCGAACGCGTGCGCGTGGCGCAGCCAGCCCAGAAGGAGAGGTGTAGCGATGTTATAGGGAAGATTGGCGCAGATGCGCCGCGGTGGAGCACCCAGCGCGTGCACCGGGGTCTCGAGCGCGTCGCCCGCAATGATCTCGAGACGGCCCGGCCAGGCGGCGGCGATCTCCTCGAGGGCGGCAAGGCAGCGCTCGTCGCGCTCGACGACAATCAGGTGCGCGGCGCCGGCGGCAAGCAGCGCGCGCGTCAAGCCGCCCGGCCCCGGACCGATCTCGATGACTGTACCCGACGCGATAGCGCCCGCGGCGCGCGCGATGCGCGCCGTGAGGTTCAGATCCAGGAGGAAGTGCTGGCCGAGCGCTTTGCGCGCGCCCAGGCCGTGGCGCGCGATGACCTCGCGCAGCGGCGGCAGCTCGTCGCTCAGGCGCCCGCCACCGCGGGACTGCGGGCGCGATGCCGCGCCATGGCATCGGCCAACTCGAGGGCTGCGACCAGGCTGGCTTCGCTGGCCGTGCCGCGGCCGGCGATGCCGAGGGCCGTCCCGTGGTCGGGCGAGGTGCGCACGAATGGCAGGCCGAGCGTCACGTTGACGCCGCGCTCGAAATCGAGCGTCTTGAGCGGGATCAGCGCCTGATCGTGATACATGCAGATCGCGGCGTCGTAGCGCGTCCGGGCGCCGGGATGGAACATGGTATCGGGGGGCATCGGCCCGGCCGCGTCGATTCCGTCGGCGCGCAGCTCCTCGATCGCCGGGGCGATCATCTCGATCTCTTCGCGTCCCAGGGCGCCGCCTTCGCCCGCGTGCGGATTGAGCCCGGCGACTGCCAGGCGCGGACGGTCGATGCCGAAATCGCGCCGCAGTCCCGCGGCTGCGATGCGCGCCGTCTCGACGATCTTGGCCGTGCCAAGCTCCTGCAGGGCCTGACGCAGGGAGACGTGGATCGTCACCGGCACGACGCGCAAGCCGCCGCCGATCAGCATCATCACCGGCGTCGGATTACCGCCCGCGAGCTCGGCCAGGAATTCGGTGTGGCCCGGATGCGCGAACCCGGCGTCATAGAGGGCCGCCTTGTTGATCGGGTTGGTCACGATCGCGGCAACCTGGCCCCCGAGCGCTAAGGCGGTCGCGCGCCGGATCGCCGACACCACAGCCGGCGCGTTGCGCGGGTCCAGTCGCCCGGGCACGACCTCGGCGGGAAGCCGCTCGCAGAGCACGGGAAGTGCCCGCGGGAACACGGCGGCCGCCTCGGCGGGCGACGCGATCTCGACTACCGGAACCGCCCAACCCAGCCGGCCCGCCAGTGTCTCGAGCCGCTCGGGATCGTCGATCAGGAAGAAGACGGGCAGGGAGGCGTGCGCTTGCTCGGCGTCGCCGGCCGCTTCGGCCGCCGACGGGCGCGAACACAACCGCCACGCCTTGAGCGCGATCTCGGCCCCGATACCGGCGGGCTCGCCCATGGTGAGGGCAAGCGGCGGCCGCGAGGGAGCGTGCGAGCCGCTCATCCGCGCCGGCTAGACGCGCACGTCGATGAACGCCTGCCGCCTGAGATCGCTCAGATAGCGGCGGGCGATCAGGTCCAGGCGCTGGCGGGTGAGGTTGTCGGCGATCTGGTCGCGGCTTGGCATCTGCTCGGCCGGATCCTGGCGGTCGCAGACCATGACCAGCGTGATGCCGGTGTCGCTCTGCAGCGGCTGAGAGGCCTCGCCCACCTTGAGGTTCAGGACCGCCGGCCGGATCGCCGGGTTGAGGTCGCGGATCTTGAGGTCCGGCGTCGGGTCGGCGTACTCGACATGCAGCTCGCCCGCCGCATGCTTCAGGTCGTCGCAGCCTTTGACGTCCTGTCGCACCGTCTCCGCGAGTTCCTTCTGGGCCTTGATGTCGTCGGCCGTGGCGCCTGCTTCGAGCGGCAGGACCAGCTGCGCCAAGGTGACGGTCGCGTCCTCGGGATTGGCCGCGGCGAGCGTGCGCTTGTCGCGCAGCAGGTAGACGTAGTACCCGGTGGGCGTGCGGATCGGCATCGTCGCATGGTTGATGTCCATGTCGTCGATGGCCTTCTGGACCTCGGGATCGAGCTGCCCGCGCTCCACCCAGCCGATATCGCCGCCCTGCGAGGCGGACGCCGCCTGCGAGAACTGCTGCGCCACCGCGGAGAACGCCGTCCCGCGGTGCATCTGCTCGATCATGTCGAGCATGCGGTTGTGGACCTCGGCGTCCTGGTCGGGGCTGTCGACCGCGAGATAGATCTCGGCCAGCAGATACTCGGTCGTCCCTTTCTCCGCCTTGATCCGGTCGAGCACCTCGTCGATCTCGTCGTCGCCGACGCCGAGGCTCGGCCGCAGCTGGCGTTCGACCACCTTCTGCCAGGACAAGCCGGCCTTGATCTGCTGGTTGAGGGAATCGACGCTGATTCCTTCCCGCGTCAGGGCAGGGACGAGGCTTCCGGGCGGCATGTGATTGGCGGACTCGATGCGGCCGATCGCGGCCTGCACGTCGGCGTCCGTCGCCAGCGCGTTGATGCGCTTCGCCTCCTGAAGCTCCAGGCGCTCGTCGATCAGGGTTCGCATCACCTGCGGGCGCAAACGCTCGCGGACCTCCGGGCTGTTGGGCATGCCGGAGGTCGCCAGGACGAGATCGACACGGTTGTTGATGTCATAGACCGAGACGACGTCGTCGTTGACGACCGCCGCGATCCGCTCGACCTGCCCCTCGGCAGCGTCGTTGGCGTTCTGTACCGGAGCCTGGCCCGCGCGCTGGGCGTGCACGCGAGCGGGTGCCGCGGCGGCAATTGCGGCCGCGAGAGCGGCGATCAGGATGAAAGCGGGGCGATGTTTTGTCACGGAAAACGCCTTGTGCGCGGACGACTCAATGGGGGCTCATTCTGCGATCCGGGCCAGCCATCTTCAAGGTTTAGCCATCTTCAAGGTGCAGCAGCATGGTCAGGCCGAGCAGCGTGCTCACGATCGCCGGCGCCCATGCGGCGAGGAGAACGGGAACGGCGCCGGTCTGGCCCAGGGCTGCGACGAGATTTGACAGGAAGAACAGCAGGAAGCCGGCGGCGATTCCGCCGACCATCAGGCGCACCGCTCCGCCACGCCGCGGCGGCCGCAGCGAGAACGTGGCCGCGATCAACACCATCGCGAACAGGAGCAGGGGGCCGGAGATGCTGCGCTCGAAATAAAGGCGGTGCCGCGTGGCCGAAAACCCGGCGGCCTCGAGCATGTTGATGAACGCGGGAAGGTCCCAGAACGAGATCGTTTCCGGCGAGCCGAAGCCGTCGAGGATGCGCTCGCGCGTCATCTCGGTCGACAGCTTGTATTCCTTCTCGTGCTGCGTCGGCTGGCCGGGCGTGATGACGTCGGCGTCCCGGATCAGCCAATAGCCGTTCTTGAGCTCGGCGCTCGCGGCGTCGATCCGGTCCAGGAACTTGTCCTCGCCCTGGAACGTGAAGACGATCACGTTGTCGAGGGTCATCGACACGGGGTTGATATGCGCCGCGTGGACGACGGAGTTCGTGGCTCCCTCGGCCTGCCGCAGCCACACGCCGTTGGGCGACACCGCGAACAGGTTGGACTGGCCGTGGAACAGCTCGGCCTCGAGCTCCTCGTAGCGGCCGTACAGAACGGCGCTGATCGGGTTGAGGACGGCGAGCACGAACGTGCCGATCAGCAGCACGTCGATGACCACGGGCAGCAGGAACTGCCAGACGGACACGCCCGCCGCACGGACGACCGTGAGCTCGTGCGTCCGCGTCAGGCGGAAGAACGCGATCATCGTGGCGAAGAGCACGACGAAGGGGACCATCTCCTGGGCGAGCTTGGGCTGCTTCAGCAGCGAAAGCTTCACAACGGCGGTGAGCGTGGCGTTGGGCAGGATGGAGGCGCGGCGCAGGAGCTCGATGACGTCGAACAGGAAGACGATCGCCATCAGCCCGATCAGCACGCCCAGGAAGCACATCAGGAACTGGCGGCCGATGTAGATGGATAGGGTCGAGGAGACGCGCATGGGCGGCGATCGGCGGCATGGGCTAGGGGGCGCGACGGCGACGCGAACCGTATCACGTAGCGCCTGGACGTGGCGACAAAACGGCGGCGATGGCTGCGGTACCACGGGCCGTTTACGGCTCTGGGGCGGCGGCGGTATTTGGCCGTTTTAAAGGGCGGAACATATCATGTACAGCATTGAAAAAATGCTGTAAAACTGGCCTTTTCTTTATCCACAGATTGGGGATAGAGTGGCGCCCTTGCCGGCCGGGCCCATCGCCGGAGCGGCGCCCCAGAGGAAACCAGCCGAAATGAAAATCGCGTTTTCGAAGCCGGAACAAACGAATTCGGGCACCCTCGTCGTGGGCGTGAGCGAGGAGAGGAAGCTGAGCCCGGCGGCGGCGGCGCTCGACAAGAAATCCGGCGGCATCCTGACCCGCGCGATGGGGGCCAGCCGCTTCAAGGGCAAGAAGGACGATCTGCTCGAGATCGTGGCCCCCAAAGGCCTGTCGTTGGCGCGCATCGTCCTGATCGGCCTCGGCAAGCTCGAGAAGCTCGACGCGCTCCGGCTGCAGGGCATGGGCGGCCAGCTCGTGGCCTTCCTCAACCGCGTCGGCGAGACGGTTGCGACGATGCAGGTCGACACGCTGCCCGGCGTGCCGCTGCAGGCGCCCGACATGGCGGCGCATATCGCGTACGGCGCCAAGCTGCGCTCGTACCGGTTCGACAAGTACCGGACGCGCGAGAAGGAGGAGAGCAAGCCGACCTTGCGCTCGTTCAATTTCATGGTCACCGACATCGCCGCCGCCCGGAAGGCGTCGGCGCCGCTCGACAGGCTGGCGGATGCGATTTTCTTCACCCGCGATCTCGTGTCCGAGCCGCCGAACGTCATCTACCCCGAGACCCTGGCCGAGCGCTGCAAGCGCCTGACCGCGGTCGGGGTCAAGGTCGAGATCCTGGATGAGAAGCAGCTGACCAAGCTCGGCTTCAACGCGCTCCTGGGCGTGGCGCAGGGCAGCGTGCGGCCGCCGCGCGTCGTGGTCATGCACTGGAACGGGGCGCCCAAGGCCAAGGACAAGCGTCCGGTCGCCTTCTGCGGCAAGGGGGTCACGTTCGACACCGGCGGCATTTCCATCAAGCCCGCGGGCGGGATGGAAGACATGAAGTGGGACATGGCCGGCGCCGGTGCCGTGATCGGTCTCATGGAGGCGCTCGCGGCGCGCCGCGCGCGCGTGAACGCGATCGGCGCCGTCGGCCTCGTGGAGAACATGCCCTCGGGCTCGGCGCAGCGTCCTTCGGACATCGTCAAGTCGCTGTCCGGCAAGACGATCGAGGTGCTCAACACCGACGCCGAGGGCCGCCTCGTGCTCTGCGACGTCATGTGGTACGTGCAGGATCGCTTCAAGCCCAAGGCGCTGGTCGACCTTGCGACCCTCACCGGTGCGGTGATCGTCGCCCTCGGCCACGAATACGCCGGCATCTTCTCGAACAACGACGATCTCACCAAGAACCTCATCGCGGCCGGCGAGGCGGTGGGCGAGCGGCTGTGGCGGCTGCCGCTCGGCGACGCCTACGACCGCGACATCGATTCCGATGCCGCCGACGTGAAGAACATCGGCGGCGGCCGTGTCGCGGGCTCCACCATCGGCGCGCAGTTCCTGGCCCGCTTCGTCAACGACGTGCCGTGGGCGCATCTCGATATCGCCGGCGTCGCGTGGTCGAAGAAGGACATGCCGACCGTGCCCAAGGGTGCGACCGCCTTCGGCGTGCGCCTCCTCGACCGCTTGGTCGCCGATCACTACGAAGAGCCGGCCTGAGTCCGACCCGCCGGCCGATGACTCACCGCCGCGGTTGCGCCAGAATAGGGCGGTGACGGAGATACGCTTCTACCATCTGCGCACGACGGCGCTCGAGCGGGCGCTGCCGCAGCTGCTCGAGAAGATCCTGGCGCGCGGCACGCGCGCGGTGGTGATGGCGGGCTCGCCCGAGCGCGTGGCGGCTCTCGATGATGCGCTGTGGACCTACGACGACCGGTCCTTCCTGCCGCATGGCTCGGCGCGCGACGGCTTTGCCGAAGAACAGCCGGTGTGGCTGACGATGCAGCCGGAAAACCCCAACCGTGCCGAGGTTCTGGTCCTCACCGACGGCGCCGTGGCCGAGGTCGGCGGCTGGCCCATGGTCCTGGAGATCTTCGACGGGAATTCCGACGACGCCGTGGCCATCGCGCGCGAGCGCTGGAAGGCCCACAAGGCGGCGGGCCACGAGCTCACCTACTGGAAGCAGGACGACCAGGGGAAATGGGAGAAGTCGGGTTAGGCGTCGTAGGGAGAAGGGGGCGCCTTATTCTCCCGTATTGCCGCCCCGCCTCCGACCCGCTATAAGCGCCCCGTTTTCCCGACAAATCGGTTCTCTCAGAAGCGAGCTCTCGCATGGCCACCGAACGCACCCTGTCGATCATCAAGCCCGATGCCACGCGCCGGAACCTGACCGGCCAGATCAACGCCCGCTTCGAGGGCAAGGGTTTGCGCATCGTGGCCCAGAAGCGCCTGCTGCTGTCGCGCGCCCAGGCCGAGCAGTTCTATGCCGTCCACAAGGCGCGGCCGTTCTTCGACAGCCTGTGCAAGTTCATGACCTCCGGGCCCGTGGTCGTGCAGGTGCTCGAGGGCGACGGCGCCGTGGCGAAGAACCGCGAGATCATGGGGGCGACGGACCCGGGCAAGGCCGCGGCCGGGACCATCCGCAAGGATTTCGCGGAATCGATCGAGGCCAACTCGGTCCACGGCTCCGACAGCGCCGAGAATGCGGCGGCCGAGATCGCGTTCTTCTTCAGCGGCCTCGAGCTGGTCGGCTGAGCCCGGCGCCCATCACCACGGACCAAAACAAAAGGCCGCCTGTCGAGGCGGCCTTTTTCGTTGCAGCAGGTGCGGATTACGGCTGCGGCGGGTGGCTGCCGGTCAGGAACATGGCCATGCCGGTCAGGAGGATCACCGTCAGGATGACCACCCACTTGGCCAGCCGGTTGAAATTGCTCCACATCTCCTCCGCCTGACGCATGTCGAAATTGGCCGAGGTCGAAGCGCTGCTGCTGCCGTGAGGCGTGGTCGCCATGTCCGAACTCCTAGAGGGACGGTCTGCGCGGGAACATAGCGGAGCCCGCCGCGGGTGAGAAGAGTTTAGATGGCCGCGGGGTTGAGCAGAAATCCCGTGGGCGCCGCCGCCCCGTCGATGACGACGGCATCCCCGCGGACCGACGCCCGGCCCCCGGCCACCAGCGCGAGCGCCAGCGGATACGCAAGGTGCTCCGCCTCGAGCACGCGCGTGGCCAGCCGCTCTTCGTCGTCGCCCGGAAGAACCGGGACCGCCGCCTGAACGATGATCGGGCCGGCATCCATCTCCGTGCGCACGAAGTGGACCGTGCAGCCGGTGAAGCGCACGCCGGCCGCGAGGGCGCGGGCGTGCGTGTCGAGCCCGGGAAACGCGGGGAGGAGCGAGGGGTGGATATTGATGAGCCGATCCTTCCAGGCGTCGACAAACCGGCTGGTGAGCAGGCGCATGAAACCGGCAAGGCAGATCAGCTCGACCTCCGCCTCCTTCAGGCGGCGGTCGAGCTCGGCCTCGAATTTGTCCCGCCCCAGAAACGCCGTGTGGTCGACCACGTCGGTTGCGATCCCGGCCTCGGCCGCATGCGCGAGCCCGCCCGCGTCCGGACGATTGGAGATCACGCGCACGATGTCGGCCGGATAGTCCGCGGCAAGCGCCGCCTCGATCAGCGCCCGCATGTTGCTGCCGCGCCCGGAGATCAGGACCGCGACTTTCTTTTTCACGACCGCCAGGTTTCGAGGCCGCTGATGGCGCAGCCGTCGCGCCCGGCGCGCGCGGCCACACGGCCGATCCGGTGGACGGTCTCGCCACCGGCCGCGAGCAGGCGCGCGGCCTCGTTGGCCTCGGCCTCGCCGGTGATCACGACCATGCCGATGCCGCAATTGAACACGCGCGCCATCTCGGAGGGCTCGACCTTCCCGGCGCGGGCGAGCCAGGCGAACACGGGGGGCAAGGTCCAGCTGCGCGCGTCGATCTCGACCGTCACCTCGTCCGGAATGACGCGCGGCACGTTGTCGACCAGGCCGCCGCCGGTGATGTGCGCCATGGCCTTGACGAGTCCTGGCTTCGTGCGCGCCGCGCGGGAGAGTGCGAGGAGGCTTTTGACATAGATGCGCGTGGGTGTGAGGAGCGCCTCTGCCAGCGTTTGGCCGGAGGAAAAAGGTGCGGGCGCCGACCAGGCGAGGCCGCTGTCCGCGACCACGCGGCGGACCAGCGAAAAGGCGTTCGAATGCACGCCGCTCGAGGCAAGGCCGAGCACGACGTCGCCGGCGCGCACGTGGCGGCCGTCGATGATCTCGTTGCGCTCGACCGCGCCCACCGCGAATCCGGCGAGGTCGTAGTCCTTGCCGGCGTACATGCCCGGCATCTCCGCCGTCTCGCCGCCAATGAGCGCGCATCCCGCCTGGCGGCACCCTTCGGCGATGCCGCCGACGATCGTCCGCCCGGCCGTCACGTCGAGCTTGCCGGTGGCGAAATAGTCGAGAAAGAACAGCGGCTCGGCACCCTGCACGACGAGGTCGTTGACGCACATGGCGACCAGGTCGATGCCGACCGTGTCGTGGCGCTGCGCGTCGATGGCGATCTTCAGCTTGGTGCCGACCCCATCCGTCGTGGCGACCAGGATGGGATCGCGGAATCCCGCCGCCTTGAGGTCGAAGAGGGCTCCGAAGCCGCCGAGCTGTGCGTCGGCGCCGATGCGCCGCGTCGATTTCGCGAGCGGCGTGATGGCTTCGACGAGCGCATCGCCGGCATCGATATCGACCCCGGCGTCCCGGTAGCGGTTGCTGGGAATGGCGGCCCCATGCGAAGTTGTTGATCGAACGCTGCGGCAACATACTTGATCCAGAACGGTTTGCAATGGCACAGGGCGCGCCATGACGGGACGTATCATTGCTGTGCTGGTTTGCGCGGCGGCTGTGCTTTGGCCGGGCTTGGCACCTGCGCAGGCACCGCGCGGTGACACCGCCGCCTTCACGATCCGCAACGTGCCGGTCGACCGCACGGCGGTGAGTGCTGCGGCCGCGCGCGAGGCGGCCCTCCTCGACGGCCAGCGCGCCGCCTTCCGCCGGCTGCTCGAGCGCCTCGTGCCGCAGGCGAATTACGGGCGGCTGCCGGCGCTCTCGGACGCGAGGATCAGCGATCTCGTGCAGAACTATGAGGTCCAGGGCGAGCGCACCTCGGCCGTGCGCTACATCGCGACGCTCACCTACCGCTTCAAACCCGACGACGTGCGAACCCTGTTGCGCAATGCGAGCCTGCCGTTCGCCGAGACCTACGCCAAGCCGTTCCTGGTCCTGCCAGTGCTAAGCCAGGAGGGCGTGGATCTGCTGTGGGACCAGCCGAACCCGTGGCGCGACGCTTGGGGCCGGCTGCCGCCCGTCGACGGCCTGGCGCCGCTCGTCCTTCCCAAGGGTGATCTTGCCGACATCAACATGATCAACGCGGCACAGGCGCACAGCGGAGACGACCAGCGGCTGACCGCCATCGCCCGCCGCTACGGCGTCTCGGGCGTGTATGTCGCCGAGGCGGAACTCGAGACGGCGGCGGATGCCCCCGCGACCCTGCACGTCTCGCTGATCGGCTATGGCGGGGCCAGCGGCGAACAGACGATCGTCGACAGCTACACGGCCAACCCCGGCGAAGACCCTGACGCCTTCCTCCAGCGGACCGCACTGGCCGTGACCAACGAGATCGAAGAGCGCTGGAAGGGCGGGCAGCTGCTGCAGTTCGACCATGAGGCGACCTTGACCGTCCTCGTGAACTACGACGACATCAGCCAGTGGGTGGGTATCAGGCGGCGCTTGGCCGACCTGGCCCTCATCCGGCGCACCGATCTCGTAAGCCTCACCCGTCGGCAGGCCATCGTCGATATCGTTTACATCGGCGACGACGGCCAGCTGCGCCTCGCTCTGGCCCAGCGCGATCTCGCCCTGGTGCCGGCAGGGCAGACGGGAGGATCGTCCGCCGACGCACAGGCGGTGCCGGTCGCCGCCGCATCCACGGGCGCACCCACCCCGCTCTGGCAGTTGACCCTGACCGGGACCACATCCAATCCGGCGCCCGCCTCCCCGGCGCGGCCTTGATGGGATTGCGATGATCAGCCTGCCGAACTTCCTCAGCTTTGCGCGCCTGTTGTCCGTGCCGGTGATCGTCTGGCTCCTCATCGATCGTGCGCTCGCGGCGGCCTTCTGGCTGTTCGTCGCCGCCGGCATCACCGATGCGCTGGACGGGTTCCTGGCGAAGCGCTTCAACTCGCGGACCGAGCTTGGGTCGTATCTCGACCCGTTGGCCGACAAAGCGCTTCTCGTCGGTGTCTACGTCACCTTGGGCTGGACCAGGGACCTGCCGGTCTGGCTCGTGATCCTGGTCGTGTTCCGGGACTTCACGATCGTCGGTGGCGCGCTGCTCGAACAGACGATCACGCAGTCGTTCAAGAGCCAGCCGATGATGCTGAGCAAGGTGAACACGGCGCTGCAGATCGCCTTGGCGGCGCTTGCGCTGGCACGGTTGGGGCTCGGCTTCGACGATTTCGGGGTGACCGCGGCCCTCGTCTATGCGGTGGCCGCGACGACCGCCGCCTCGGGGCTGGCCTATCTCGTGCATTTCACCCGTCGCCTCGGCGGGGTGGAGACCCCGCCATGACGGCCGGGTGGCGGACGCTGAGCTGGCTCGGGCTGCTCCTGGTCGCGATCGGCCTGCTGTGGCTCCTGAGCCCGGTGCTGCTGCCGTTCTTCCTCGGAATGGCGATCGCGTACGTGCTGGACCCGGCCGTCGTGCGGCTCGAGAAGTGGAGCCGCAACCGGACCCTGGCCACGCTGATCATCTTGCTGGTGTTCGTGGTCGTGGTCGCGGGTGCCATGGCGCTCCTGGTGCCCGTGCTCGAGCGCCAGCTGGTCGGCCTGGTGCAGAAGCTCGTCGAGGCCTCGACCGAGGCCTACGATTGGGCGGTGCCGTATGTGCAGCGCCAGCTTCGCGAGGCGCGCGTGCCGACCTCTGCTGCGCCCAACGCCGGCGACATCGCCGGCAAGGCCGTGGCCTGGGCGGGCGGTGCCGCGGCGGGGCTGTGGAGCGGCGGGCTCGCGGTCTTCAATGTCTTGTCGCTGCTGGTCATCACGCCCATCATCACGTTCTACATCCTGCGCGATTGGCCGCGCTTCGTGGAGCGGATCGACAGCTGGCTGCCGCGCGACCATGCGCCGCTGATCCGGCGGCTCGCGCACAAGGTCGATCTCCGGCTCGCAGGCTTCGTGCGCGGCCAGGCGCTCGTCTGCCTGCTGATGGGCCTGTTCTACGCGATCGCGCTGACCGCGGCCGGCCTCAGCTACGGACTGCTGATGGGACTTCTGATTGGGCTCCTCGTCTTCATCCCGGTGCTCGGGGCGGCGATCGGCGCCGTCATCAGCCTCGCCATCGCGGCGGCCCAGTTTCACGCCTGGGTGCCTCTCGCGATCATCGCCGCGATCTTTCTCGTCGGCCAGTTCATCGAGGCCTATGTGCTGTCGCCCAAGCTGGTCGGCGAGCGGATCGGCCTTCATCCGGCGTGGCTGCTGCTGGCCCTGCTGGCGGGGGGAGCGCTGTTCGGGTTCCTCGGCCTGCTGCTGGCCGCACCGGCGGCGGCGACGATCGGGGTGCTCGCGCATTTCGCGCTCGAGCGCTATCTCGACAGCCCGCTCTACCGCGGCCGGGGGAAGGGCGCGGCATAATGGCCCAGATGCTGCTCGATCTCGGCCATCGGGCGGCACTGGGGCGGGAGGATTTTCTCGTCGCACCCAGCAACCGCGACGCGGTCGCGTGGATCGATCTCTGGCCCAATTGGCCGGCACCCGGCCTCGTGATCTACGGGCCCGAGGCCTGCGGCAAGACCCACCTCGCCGAAGTGTGGCGTGCGCGGTCGGGAGCGCGCCGGCTGACGCCGCCGGACATCGCCGGCCGCGAGGCGCCGGCGATCACGGGCGGTGCGCTGACGCTCATCGTTGAGCACGCGGACCGCTGCACCGACGAGCGCGCGCTCCTGCATCTGTTCAACTATGTCGCGGGGCAGGGGGGAACGCTCCTGCTGACCGCCCATACGCCGCCCGCCCAATGGCGCACGGCACTCGCGGATCTGCGCTCGCGCCTGACGGCCTTGCCGGCGGTCGCCGTCGGCGCCCCGGACGACGCGCTGATCCAGGCGGTCATGGTCAAGCAGTTCGCCGACCGCCAGATCCGCGTCTCGCCCGAGGTGATCGCCTATCTCGTGCCGCGGCTGGAGCGCTCGCTCGCGACCGTGCGCGCGGTCGTGGCGGCACTCGACACGGCGGCCCTCGCCGAGCGCCGCGCTGTCACCGTGCCGCTGGCGCGCCAGGTTCTCGAGCGCGTGACGGCCGGGATGCGCAGCGGCGGAGGCCCCGACGGGGAGGCCAACCGATGAACGGGTTCGTCGCGATCATCCTGGTGTGCCTCAACTCCACGCCCGCCGACCGCTGTACCGAAGAGACCGCGGCCGATGTGATGTCCACGGTCGTGCGCTCGGAGTTGCAGTGCACGATGGGCTGGCAGGAAGTCGTCGGCCGCTCGGCGCTGCGCGATGAGATCGGCAAGACCGCGTATGTGAAGACGATCTGCCGGCGCGACGGGCGCACCGACGCCAACCGCGGTTAGGTCTCCGAACCGTCACTTATCCCGGACCTGTCCACACTGTGGATAACGTGGATAAGTCGAAGCGACTACCCGCATTCCGGGCATGTGTCAGATCAGTGTCATAAATAGTTCACATGTGTCACGGTTGGCCCACCGGGTAGCGATTGGCTAGATTAAGCCCCGCCCGCCGGACGGCGCTCGTGCCCGCAACCATCGACGCACTCATCCTTCGACATGACCGACGGCGATCCCCGCGAGATCGAACTCAAATTGCGCATCCCGCCGGAGGCGCTGTCGCGTCTGCGGAATCACCGGCTGTTGCGCCGCCCCGGCAAGGCGGGGCCGGTGCAGAAGCGGATGATCTCGACCTACTTCGATACGCCCGACTTCCGCCTGATGCGCGAGCAGGTGGCGCTGCGCGTGCGCAAGATCGGTCAGCGCCACATCCAGACGGTGAAGTGCGCGCCGACCGTCGAGAACGGCGTCAATTCGCGCAGCGAGTGGGAGCGCGAGGTCGCGGCCGTGAAGCCGGCGCTCAAGGGCGTCGGCAACAAGCGTTTGCGCAAGCTCCTGGGCGGCCCGAAGGTGCGCAAGCATCTGGCCCCGCAATTCGTGACCGACGTCAAGCGCGCAACCTGGCCGCTCAAGCGCAACGGCAGCCTGGTCGAGATGGCGATCGACGTCGGCGAGATCAAAAGCTCCAAGGGCCGCGTCCCCGTATGTGAGGCCGAGTTCGAGCTCAAGTCCGGCCCCATCGACGGCGTCTATGCGCTCGTCCAGGAGCTGCACAAGAGCATTCCGTTCACCCTCGAGCCGCTGTCGAAGGCCGAGCGCGGCTTTGCCCTCGTCCGGCGCAGGCCGCCCCGGGCGCAGCGCGCCCAGCCGCTGCAGCTCGATCAGGACTGCACCACGGCCGCGGCGTTCCAGCGCATCGGCAGGGCCTGCCTGCTGCACTTGCGCGCCAATGAGGCGGCGGTGCGGACGGCGAGGAACCCCGAGGGCGTTCACCAGTTCCGCGTCGCCATTCGCCGGCTGCGCTCGGCGCTGAACGCATTCCGCGACCTGCTGCCGCGCGCGGAGCGCCGGCGGATCAATTCGCAGGTGCGCTGGATCGCACAGCGCTTCGGCCACGCGCGCGACTGGGACGTGTTCAACAGCGTGCTGCTGCGCCAGGTCCGCAGCCGTGTGGGCAATGACCGCTCGCTGGTGGCGTTTGCGGCCGCCGCCAAGGCCGCACGCGCCGATGCCTACGCGGCCATCAGCGATACGATCGTCTCGCCGCGCTATACCGAGAGCCTCCTCACTCTCGAGGGCTGGTGGGAAAGCGGCAGCTGGGCCGACTCCCTGGGCAAGGACCGCGACGAGCCGGCTTGCGAATATGCGCGGCGGTCGCTGAAGAAACTGCACCGCCGGGTCGCGAAGCTCGGCGAGCATCTCGAGACCTTGACGGAGCCCGAGTTGCACGAGCTGCGCAAGCGGGCGAAGAAGCTGCGCTACGCCGCGGAGTTCTTCCGCAGCCTGTTCCCGCCCAAGGCCGCCAAGTCCTACATCAAGGCGCTCTCCGAGATGCAGGACCGGCTCGGCTCGCTGAACGACGGCGTCGCCGCCCGCCAGCTGCTGGGTGAGCTCGAGAAGCGGAACGAGAGCATGGATCCGGCGCTGCTGGCGCGCGCCACCGGCGTGATCGCGGGCTGGTGCGCCGCGCGCGTGTCCGACGACCTCAAACAGCTGCCCGCCGCGTGGGCCAAGTTCGCCGACACCAAGCTGTTCTGGAAGTGACGCGGCGACAGCCAAACGAATAAGTCGCGTCACCCCCGCGAAAGCGGGGTGCCAGGGTCACGAGCGCGCATCCTGGATTCCCGCGTCCGCGGGATGACTAAGAGTCTTTCCCCACGCCGAGCTGCGCCGGCGAGATCACCTTCAAGAGCTTGATCGTGCCCGCGGGGGCATCCGGGGACAGCGATCCCCAATCGTCGAGCTTGAGCCGGAAGCGCGCGAGGGCCGCGGTGGGGAATTTCCTGTGCAGCCGGGCGCGCGTGCCGGTGCTGGCGGCGCCGGGTGCGGCCGCGAGCTCCGCCACCAGCTCCTGCAGCCCCGGATTATGCGCGATCACCAGGGCTGAGGGGACCTCGCGCGGGATGTGGCGCAGGCGTGCCAGGAGGCTCGCCGTGTCGGCGAGATAGAGGCCGGGCTCGATCTGGATCGGCACCCGGGCGCCCAGCGCGCCATGCAGCAGCTCCAGGGTTTCGCGCGTCCGCCTGGCGGAGGAGCACAGCACGAGGCTGGGACGGAGACCTTCTTCTTCCATCCACGTGCCGATCGCCGCCGCCCCTTTACGGCCCCGCTTGTTCAGGGGCCGCGCCGCATCCTCCATGCCGGGATCGGCCCAACTGGATTTGGCATGACGCAGAAGAAATAAATCTTTCATACAGTTGCAAGATTTCTTTGAGGTAGAATCGAGCGTTAATTGGGGCGCCCGCCACTTTATGGTATAAAAGTTTACGGGACGCGGAGAGGCAAGTGAACGTCGAACTCAGCACCATCGACCGGCTGCCGCCGGAGCTCGCGAACGAGTCGCGGTTCATCAATCGCGAATTGTCGTGGCTCGCCTTCAATGAGCGCGTTCTCGAGGAGGCGGACAACCGGCGCCATCCGCTGCTGGAGCGCCTCCGCTTCCTGTCGATCTCCGCCAGCAACCTCGATGAGTTTTACATGGTCCGCGTCGCCGGCCTCAAAGGCCAGGTGCGGGCCGGGGTGAGCACGCCGAGCCAGGACGGGCTGACGGCGGCGCAGCAGCTCGTGGCGATCAATCAGCGGGCGCTGCGCCTGATGGAAGAGCAACAGCGCTGCTGGCGGGCCCTGAAGGGCGAGCTGAGTGCGGCGGGCATCTGGGTGTGCAACCCGCATGAGCTCAACGCCGAGGACCGGAAATGGCTCGACGCCCATTTCATGGAACAGATCTTCCCGGTGCTGACGCCGCTCGCCATCGACCCCGCGCATCCGTTCCCCTTCCTGCCGAATCGCGGCTTTGCTCTCGTCCTCCAGCTCGAGCGCCGCAGCGATCACCGCATGCTGCGCGCACTGCTGCCGCTCCCGGGGCCGGTCGACCGCTTCATCCGCCTGCCGGGCACGACCGTGCGCTTCCTGCCGCTCGAAGAGGTGGTGACCCTCTATCTCGACCGGCTGTTCCCTGATTTCGACGTGGTCGGCCAGGGCCATTTCCGCCTCCTGCGCGACAGCGAGGTCGAAATCGAGGAAGAGGCCGAGGACCTGGTGCGGCTGTTCGAATCGGCCCTCAAGCGGCGGCGCCGTGGCACGGTCATCCGCCTCAAGGTGAACGCCGGGATGCCGGACGACCTGCTGAACTTCGTCACCTCGGAGCTCGAGGCTCCGGCCGACGACGTGTTCCGCATGGACGGCCTGCTCGGTCTCGTCGACACCAAGGAACTGATCGTCAAGGACCGGGCGGACCTGCTGTTCCCGCCGTTCAATCCGCGCTTCCCCGAGCGCATCCGCGACTACGGCGGCGACTGCTTCGCGGCGATCCGCCAGAAGGACATCGTCGTCCACCATCCCTACGAGAGCTTCGACGTCGTCGTCCAGTTCCTCTCCCAGGCGGCGCGCGATCCGGCCGTGGTGGCGATCAAGCAGACGCTCTACCGCACCTCGGACAACTCGCCCATCGTGCGGGAGCTGGTCCAGGCGGCCGAGGCCGGCAAGTCGGTCACCGCCCTCGTCGAGCTCAAGGCACGGTTCGACGAAGAGGCGAACATCCGCTGGGCGCGCGATCTCGAGCGGGCGGGCGCCCAGGTAGTCTACGGCTTCATCGACTTGAAGACCCACGCGAAGATCTCGCTGGTCGTCCGCCGCGAGGGCGGGTCTTTGCGCTCGTATGCGCATTTCGGCACCGGCAACTATCACCCGGTGACCGCGAAGATCTACACGGACCTGTCCTTCTTCTCGTGCGACGAGGCGCTGTGCCGCGACGCGATGCGCCTCTTCAACTACATCACCGGCTACGCGCGTCCTGAGAAGATGGAAAAGCTGAGCTTCTCGCCGTTGACGTTGCGCCACGACCTCACGGCCCTCATCGAGGAGGAGATCGCGCACGCCCGCGGCGGGCGCCCCGCGGCGATCTGGGCCAAGATGAACTCGCTCGTCGATCCGCAGGTCATCGACGCGCTCTACCGGGCGAGCCAGGCCGGAGTGTCGATCGACCTCGTGATCCGCGGCATCTGCTGCCTCAGGCCGGGGGTCAAGGGACTCTCGGAGAACATCCGCGTGAAGAGTATCGTCGGGCGGTTCCTGGAGCATGGCCGCGTGGTCTGCTTCGGTGCCGGGCACGGGCTGCCGCATCCGCAGTCGAAGGTCTTCATCTCGTCCGCCGACTGGATGACGCGGAATCTCGATTACCGGGTCGAAGCCTTCGTCCCGGTGGAGAACCCGACCGTCCACCAGCAGGTCCAGGACCAGATCATGGTCGCCAACCTGCGCGACGCCGCCCAGTCCTGGACGCTCGCGGCGGACGGCTCCTACACCCGCATGAAGGCCGACGGCACCGGGTTCAGCGCGCACAACTTCTTCATGACCAACCCCAGCCTCTCGGGGCGCGGCAAGGCGCTCAAGAAACCCGGCGGCGCGCCTCGACTCGTACCGAAGAACCGCTAATATCCCCCACGCATGCGGTCGCGAATCGCCCCGGGCCGGAAGTCGGCCGGCCCGGCTGGTGTCATCGATATCGGCTCGAACTCCATCCGCCTCGTCGTCTACGCCGGCGATGAACGGGCGCCGCATCCCATTTTCAACGAGAAGGTTCTGTGCGGTCTCGGGCGCGGCCTCGAGCGCAGCAACCGGCTCAACGAAGAAGGGGTCAGCCTCGCTCTCGCCAATCTGAGCCGCTTTGCCAGCCTGTCGAAGGCGATGGGAGTCAGGCATCTGCGCGTGGTCGGCACCGCGGCCGTGCGCGACGCCGATAACGGACGCGACTTCGTGGACGAGGTGCGCAAACGCACCGGGCTCAAGGTGGAGGTGCTCGACGGCGAGGAAGAGGCTCGCCTGTCGGCACTCGGCGTGCTGGCGGGCACGCCGGGCGCCAACGGTCTCATGGGCGATCTCGGCGGCGGCAGCCTCGAGCTGGTCCAGATCAAGCGCGGCATCATCGGCAAGCACGTGACTTTGCCCTACGGCCCCCTGCGCCTGCGCGAGATCACCGACCGCCGGCAGCTGCTGCTCGACGTCATCGATCACCGCCTGGAGAAGATCGACTGGCTCGACAAGGCCAAGGGCCGGGACTTCTACGCGGTCGGCGGTTCCTGGCGCGGCATCGCGCGTCTGCACATGGCGCACGTCAATTATCCGCTGCGGGTCATCCATCATTACACGTTGTCGCGCGCCAAGGCGGAGGACTTCCTCGACCTGATCGCCGGGCTGTCGCGCGAATCCCTCGAGCGCATCGGCCGCGTGCCGCGCAAGCGCCTCGAGGTGCTGCCGATCGCAGCCCTGGTGCTGCACCGTGTGCTCGAGCGTGCGAAGCCGTCCCGGCTCGTGTTCTCGGCCCTCGGCTTGCGCGAAGGCTGCCTCTTCGACCGGCTGTCGGCCGCCCAGCGGCGGCGCGATCCGCTGTTGGTCGCGGCCGAGGAGATCGCGGGCACGAGCGCCCGCTTCGCCGTCGACGGCCACGCGCTCTTTGCCTGGATGGCGCCGTTGTTCCGCAAGATGTCGCCGGAGTTCGACCGGCTGCGTCTCGCCGCCTGCCTGCTGGCCGACATCGCGTGGAACGAGCATCCCGACTACCGGGCCGAGATCGCCTTCCAGCGCGTCCTGCGCATGCCGATGGTCGGCATCGACCATCCGGGCCGCGCCTTCCTCGCGCTCGCCGTCTACACGCGCTACGCCGGAACGGCCGAGGGCGAGGTCACCGGGCCGGCGTGGATGCTGCTCGACGAAGACCGGCTGCGCGACGCCTATCGCGTCGGTCTCGCCCTGCGGCTTGCGTTCACGCTCTCGGGCGGCACGCCCGACGTGCTGCGGCGGATCGCTCTCCAGCGCACCGAGGGTCAGCTGCGGCTGCGCATCCCGAGCCGCTTCTCCTCCATGGCCGGCGAGGCGGTGGAACGCCGCTTCCAGGCCCTGTCTGAAGCCCTCGACCGCAAGCCCAAGATCAAGATCGGCGGGTAAATCCTCGCCATATCCGATCGTCATCGCGAGCGCAGCGAAGCGATCCAGTGTGAGTGTGGCCCCTGGACCGTTTCGCTAGCAGTGACGGAAAAAGCTCTTTCGCATACCTCTGCCGAAATTTGCGAGATTGAGCTAGTCCGCCCCACCACTTCCGAAGGGATAAGGCCGAGCGATCTCTGGCGCGCCAAACGATGGAATGTAGATTTCCGACGGCGTCCAATTTGGGACGTCGGTGAGAAGGAAGAATACTTCCGCCGCTGCTTCACCCCTTCGCGCGAAATCCCAACCATACTGAGCACAGAGCATCACGAAACAGCCGGTTACGGCCTTCAAGGCGTTTAACAGAGTGGCTTTGCCGAAGTTTGTTTCCCGGTCGTGTTTAATGTGATTGTAGGCGTCGTACCAGGGGAGGTCTTGCGACGGCGCATTACTTGGTGCCCAGTTTTCGAATGGTGCTATCGGATCTAGCCACGGATACCATGGCAAGGCTACGCGATATTCGCCCAGCCTCATCGGCTTAGAAAGCTTTGCGTAGTCGTGGGTGTTTGTCTTGCGGGTTATGTCGTTCGCCTTAAGTACATTCTTCCAATGTGCTTCAACCTCGGTGCAGGCGATGATGATGATGTTTCTGATTTCGTGGCCATAAGAGGCGAAGTTGGCGCTGACTGGATGAACTACCCGGCAAATCTGCTGTAGCTCTTGAATGAGCGCATGAAGCTGCCCGGTGCTGGTAGTCCGGATATTTAGCGCCGTGGGGCTGCGATCAGGATTGAAACCTGGGCTAGCACTGGGGCGTGTGGTATATGGACGCGCGATCCGCGGAAAATAATTCCCAGGCGCAAGTTGTAGTTTATGAAACTGCGCTGCAGGAAAGCGCTTCCGCAATGTGCTCAGGACGTCTTCGCCCGGGTCGGCCTGATGAGTTTCGGGTGGGACGCAATCACACCGCTGGGCGACAGTTGTATCGACTTTCCAAAAAATTTCGGCCATTCCGGAGCCGGTAGGAGTCACCTGGACGTAGTAATCCGGCATTGGGTGCTCTCCCACTGTCACTGTGCCTCTCGGCCCCGTGAGAATTTATGGGCCGCCGCTCCTCGCGCTCGTTTTTGCGGCGTTCCCAGCGATCAAGGCCCACTCGCGGCCTGGCGCCTGACCGGCTCTGCGGCAGCCTTGACCGACAGCATCTGCATCTTGCGCCCGCGCAGGGTAAGCGCGATCTCGCCGCGCTTCAGCGCCAGGGCTGCCTCGCCGAATACCTCGCGGCGCCACCCGTGAAGGGCGGGGACGGGGGCTTCGTCGTCGGCCGCGATGCGCTCGAGGTCGGCCGTGCTGGCGACGAGCTTCGTCGCCACGCCGTGCTCCTCGCATTTCATCTTGAGGATCACCTTCAGCAGCTCGACGACGGGCCCGAGGCCCGGCGGCAGATCGACTTGCGGCGGCAGGATAGGGATCTCGCTCTCCGGCAGGGCCAGGCCCCGGCGCACGGCCGCCAGCAGGTCTTCGCCCAGCCGCCCGTCGGCGAAGCTGCGCGACAGGCCGCGGACGCGCGCGAGATCCTCGATCGAGCTTGGCGCGTGGCCGGCGATGTCCATCACCGTCTCGTCGCGGATCACGCGGTTGCGCGGCACGTCGCGGCGCTGCGCCTCGCGCTCGCGCCAGGCGGCGACCT